>Ga0209240_1000008_pt1 | contig 93620 bp, 73 predicted proteins | sample GraSoi_2013_80cm_FD_185828 | JGI IMG/M metagenome (GOLD analysis project Ga0209240, IMG submission 185828) | Grasslands soil microbial communities from the Angelo Coastal Reserve, California, USA - Sample 9_17_2013_80cm (SPAdes) (version 2) | ecosystem: Environmental > Terrestrial > Soil >...
CGCCAGTTCGAAGGTAAAAATGATTTTAGCAATTCCCAATCTTCACCAGCCGCCTCCTCTTCGCTCATGCCCAAATACAGCTAGCACATAATCAAGATTATTGCAACAAAACAAGTTAGCGCTTATTGGGCTTTAGCCTGGGCTTTAGCCCTGGGTTGTCGAGGCCAGAACATACGCGCTGAAAGTGGCGTCCAACCCCGCGGACGCGGGGTGCAATTCTCAGTTAGAGCGCAGTACTCGATACTCCATTACTCCATCGCTCCATCACTCCGCGCGCCGGATTCGAGGACGAGGACAGCGACTCGACTGAGCTCGCCGAAGTCCTGCCCGACGTAGCTTTCTGCGCTCGTTGGTTGGCAGTTCTGTCAGCGAGCGAAGTCGGAAGAACGAAGCGCCTCCGCGTGGATTCACTCTTTCTCCCTCCTCGCTTCCCGAACAAGAAACTGAATGGCGCCGATCGTTACAGGAACTGCGATCACCAACAGCAACCCGCCGATCAAAACGTGGAGCAACGAGTCGCCCAGGTTCCCGACCGACCCCGGCAGACGCATATTTGAGGGGTCGTTCCGCAAGTACTCTACGTTTAGAGTTTGCCCTTTGCGCAGGTTTTGCCAGAGGCCTGAGTACACCGGAATACTTCTCTCATAAACCGTTTTGCCGGTGCCGCCGGACAGTAACCGGCACTCAACGAAGAAATTCTTTTGTCCGATCTCCTGCTTGCCGATCACTTCGGCAATGCCTGTGGTTGAGTTGGTCAAAAACTGATACTCTTGCATCAGCGCGCCTGTTCCCGTTGTTGCAAAGATCAGGCCGAAAAGGAGCGCCATCCCTCCGCCGATCAGTAATCCGATGGCCTCGCGATATCCCACCACCAGGGCGCCGGGTATCGACCAGAAACGCATTGCCGCGAAAAGGAACCGAATCAGTCTCGCTTCTGTTTCTCCAGCCGGATCTACGAAACTAAGGCCTGGCCGCTATTTCGAGCCAAAAAATCCCGCTCCAAAAGCGGGCAGCCAAAGGTTAGTGCCTACTCTCTTCGCTTGAAACCCGTGACCCTCAAGCCCCCGCCAACGTTCTGCTACCGGCACGGACGCTTCTTTATTGGAAAGGTTGAAGACGCAGAGGATTCGGTCCTGTTCCCAGACCCGCTCAAACGCAAGAACCGGATCGGTGGAGGTCGCGAGTTCGAGCGTGCCTCCTAGCAGAGCCGGATGCTCTTTGCGCCAATGGAGGAATTGGTCAGCAAACTGCAAAACCGAAGTCGGGTCTTTCTCCTGGCCATCGACAGCCAATGCTTGATGTTCCGCTGGAACTGGCAACCAGGGTTTGGTGTTGCTAAACCCGGCATTCGGCAAGTTCGACGTCCATGGCATAGGCGTCCGGCAGCCGTCCCGCCCCTTGAAATCGGGCCAGAACTCGATGCCGTACGGGTCCTGCAAATCTTCGAATGGAACTTCGGCTTGAGGCAGCCCCAATTCTTCTCCCTGATAAATGCAGGCGCCTCCTCGCAGCGACAACAGGACACCCAACAGCAGCTTGGCCAGGGAGCGATCATCGCCACTGAGTTGGCCCAGTCTCCCAAACCGGCTCGCTACGCGGATATTGTCATGATTACTCATGGCCCACGTTGTCCAACCCTCTCCCAGAACTGACTCGGTCTTCGCGATCACCCCTCTAAGGAAGGCACAGCTGAAAACCAGCTGCATCAGCTCAAAATTGTAGCAGCTGTGCAAATGCTTGCCGGTTCGCGTGTACTTCGCGCTGACGGTGATCATATCCACGTCCGCAATCTCTCCGATGAGATACCGGTCCCCGTACAGATCGACCAGCGTGCGCAGCTCCGCCAGGAGCTCGAGAGTCCGCGGCTGGTCACGAGTATAGATCGATTCCTGCCAAGAAAACGGGTTATTAGAATCCGCGAAAAGCAACGGCCGGGAACCGACCGGCCGAGCCGGATTATCTCTCAGGTCGTGGTCATGAACGAGCGATGTGATCGCATCCAGGCGAAACCCGTCTACGCCCGCTTCGAGCCAAAAGCGAGCTTCGGCAAACATGGCGTCTACCACCGGGCGATGGTACCAATTGAGGTTCGGCTGGCTGCGTAAGAAGTGGTGCAGGTAATATTGCTGGCGCCGGGAACCCCACTGCCAAGCCGAACCGCCAAACACCGAAAGCCAGTTGTTAGGCGGTGTGCCGTCCGGCTTGGGATCTGCCCAGACATACCAACCTGCCTTAGGATTGTCTCTACTTTGGCGGCTCTCCTTAAACCAGGGATGTTCGTCGGAGGTGTGCGGCAAGACCAGATCAATAATGATCTTGATACCGCGTTCATGGGCGCCGGCGATCAGGACGCCGAAATCTGCGTTCGTCCCAAAGATTGGATCAACGGTCCGATAATCTGCGACGTCGTATCCGAAATCGCGCATCGGCGATTTGTAAAACGGCGAGATCCAGATGGCATCAACACCGAGGGCCTGGATGTAATCGAGTTTAGCATTGATACCAGGAATATCCCCGGTTCCATCGCCGTTAGCGTCAAAGAAGCTTCGAGGATAGATCTGATAGATAATTGCTCCTCGCCACCATTCCGATTGCATGGATTCGCGTTAGGCGGCAAACGTGCCGATGTCAATGGGCGAAGGGGCGCCCCTGATCGGTGGGGCGAAGCCGCGAAACGGCGAAACGGCGAATGGGCGATGGGGCGAATGGGCGAAAGTGGACGCAGTGGACTCTCTCTGAGCGCGCTGGAGCGGAGGACGCTACTTTGTCCACTCCGTCTACTACGTCAACTCTGTCCACTTAGCCGCCACGCCCGATCGCCCCTTCGCCCCATCGCCCTTTCGCCCTTCCGCCTAATACGTCGCCCGCCCCCCTGTCAGATCGAACGTGAACCCGCTCGTAAAACTACACGCTGGCGAGACGATAAACTCGACCATCGCTACCAATTCCTCCAGGGATCCGCAGCGACCCATAGGGATTTTGGTCGTCATATATTTCACCTGCTCTGGCGGCATTGCTTCTACCATCGGGGTTTGAATTACGGCCGGTGCCAGCGCGTTTACGGTGACACCGGTACCGGCTACCTCTTTGCCCTGTACTTTGGTCATTCCGATGACGGCTGCTTTGGACGCCGAATAAGCCAACATCCCGGCGTTACCTTCTTTACCCGCGATAGAAGCGATGTGCAGCACCCGGCCGTAGCCGCGTGCAATCATGCGCGGTAGCGCGGCTTTACTGGTGAAATACGATCCGAAAAAGTTCACTCGGAAGACCCGCTCGACATCCGCAGGATCGGTCTCCGGACTCTTTAGATTGGTCTGCCCGGTTATACCGGCGCTGTTGACTAGTACATCAATAACGTTGAACCGCTCAAACGCCGTCGCCACCTGCGCCCATTCGCAGATGTCGCACGCTACCGCGGAAAAGTTCGGGCCTAAACTCCGTTGCAATTCTAGGAGACCAGGCTCGTTCAGGTCGATACCGTGAACTCGAGCCCCCAAATGAACGAATTTACTAGAAATGGCTCGACCTAACCCGGAAGCCGCTCCGGTAACCACAATATTCTGGGCTGTCCAATCCTGATCCATAATGTTAAACTATTTAAATCAGCTACTGAAATAAATCCGTCTTGCGGCAATTCGTCCGACGGGACGGCATTTCCCCCGCTGATAGTCATTGATCATAACTACCCCCGAACAAAAGTATGAAAAAAACCGATTTCTCCCCGAGAACCGGACTCACCCGCAGGGATGCCATACGGCGGGCCGCGGGTGCCGGCGCTCTGGCGTCACTCTCCTCTTTGGCTGGATTCGGAGTAACCAGTGCGGAAGCTGCCGAGGAAGCACTCGGCAAATTTCCCAAACACCCGCAGTGGAAATTTGTATTCGTCAACCATGTTACAACCAATCCGTTCTGGGTCCCACTTCGTTACGGTGCCGAGGACATCTGCTCAATCCTGGGAATAACCTACCAGTGGACTGGTTCAGAGAAGTCTATCGCCACCGAAATGGTAAACGCTCTTAACACATCGGTATCGGGCAAGGCCGATGGTATAGCTGTCTCACTGGTTGATCCTACCGCCTTCAACGATCCGGTCGATAAAGCGTTAGCCGCCGGTGTACCGGTCGTATCGTACAATGCAGACGTCACGACCAATAAACGGTTGTGCTACATTGGACAGGACCTGTTCGAGTCTGGCAAAGGGCTAGGTAAGCGGATTGTTGACCTGGTCGGAGAAGGCGACGTTGCCGGGTTTATCGCTACACCTGGACAACTCAATATCCAACCGCGGATGGATGGCGCTAGAGCAGCGATCAAGGAGTCGGGTAAAAACATCAAGCTTGATGAAATCGCCACTGGCCCAACCGTCAACGAAGAGCTCTCGCGCATCCAGGCGTATTATACGGGACATCAGGATATCAAGGGCATGTTTGCCGTGGATGCGGGCAGCACACAAGGAGTAGCGCAGACGATTGCTGCAAACAACCTGGCCTCGAAGGTACATTCCGGAGGATTCGATCTGCTGCCGACAACCCTTGATGCAATATCAAAGGGTAACCTTGACTTCACGATCGATCAGCAGCCTTATCTTCAGGGGTTCTATACCATCATGGTGCTATTCCTGTACAAGATATCTGGCGGTCTCTCTGGCCTCGCTGACATCAACACCGGTCTGAAGTTCGTCACCAAAGCAAGTGTTGATCCCTACCTGAGCAGCCAAAGCCGTTTTGAGGGCAGCTCGAGCGAGGAGAAAGTGCTTTCGCGCTCTGGGCCTATATCGTAAACATCAGGATCATGCCCGGAGACAAAGTCGATTCTTTGCCGTCAGGGAAGATTGGAGTCCCGCGCGCCGCGCCCCCCGGCCTGGCGCGCCGGGTCGGGATGTTCTTATTGCAGTCGCGAGAGACGAGCATCGCGCTTGCCGCCATCCTTCTGATCATTTATTTCGGGAGTACTGCGGCTGCTTTCCTATCGCCAGGAAACATAGCGAACCTTGCTGAATACGCGGCAATGACAGCGATCATCGCGGCGGGCGAGGTCATGGTCATTATCTGTGGAGAAGTGGATCTGTCCGCCGGAAACGTCTATGCGCTGTCGCCGTTCGTCATGTATTTCGCGCACCAGGCCGGTGTCCCATTTGTGCTTTCGATCCTACTGGGGTTGATCGCGGCGGCCTTCGTCGGCCTGATCAACGGGTTCATTACCGTCGTCCTTGAGGTTCCTTCGTTCATTACAACGCTCGGCACCTTATACTTAATCAACGGCTTCACTTTGACTATTTCAAACGGTTACCCCGTTCAGCCCAACGGTACGCCGTTCATAATAAACTTCTTTGGCGGGACCCCTATTTCCCAGATCTCCTGGGCTATCGGGATTACGCTTTTGTTTCAATTCGTTCTAACCAAGACCCGCTGGGGGCTGTACACGATTGCCACCGGTGGCAACCTGCTCGGTGCCGCCGAGGTTGGTATAAAGGTCGGGAAGATTAAAATTGGAAATTTCATCATCTGCAGCGTCCTGGGCGGTCTGGCGGGTATCCTGGACACATTTCGGATCAGTTCAATCGATCCTTTAGCAGGGGGCACTGACATCATGTTTATGGCAATCGCGTCTTCCGTTATCGGCGGCACCCTTCTGACGGGCGGCTCAGGCACGGTTATCGGGGCGTTCCTCGGGGCTGCGGTGCTCGGCATCTTGAAAAATGGGTTTACGCTCGTGGGCGTCAGCGCCTTTACTTTCGATATGATTCTGGGAGCTGCGATCCTCCTTACAATGATTATCAACGTGCGACTAAGCCGGCTGCGCGCAGCAGGAGGCAAGCGATGAGTGACGAAGTCCTGCGCACCGAGCATATCTCTAAGTCTTTCGGCCGGGTAACGGCGCTGCGGGACGCCTCAATCCGTCTGAACAAGGGCGAAGTTCTGGGCCTTCTCGGTGACAACGGCGCCGGTAAGTCAACGTTAATGAAGATCCTGACTGGATTTCACAAGCCAGATGGCGGCAAAATCTACTTTCTCGGCAACGAGATCGAGTTGAAATCGGTCAGCCACGCTAGATCGCTGGGAATTGAGCCGGTCTATCAGGACCTTGCCCTGGTCAACGAGCTGAGTGTCTATCGCAACATGTTCCTTCAACGAGAAATCATGGTTGGAGGCCCCTTGCAAATCTTGAACGATGGCGCGATGCGCGAGATTGCCCGGGAGCATTTGAATGAGATGGGCGTGAATATTCCGTCGGTGGACGTCGAGATTGCAAAACTATCGGGCGGACAACGCCAGGCGATCGCAGTCGCGCGATCAGTTTATGCCAATGCGAAAGTGCTGTTGCTTGACGAGCCAACCGCAGCCATGGGTATCAGAGAAAGCGCCATGATCCTGGATGTTATCCGTAGTCTGAAAGAAAAGGCCGAGGTCTCCGTGATCATTGTTGCCCACAACTATGCCCATGTCTTCGACGTCTGTGACCGGGTCAACCTTCTACAAAACGGCAAGATCACATTCGATCGCCCCACGAAAGAGACCTCCATTGAAGAGCTCATGAACCTGGTTCTACACGAGATGCGGGAGGCGCGGCAGCAAATCCATAAGTAGCGCGTTGGCGTGCCGGCGAATGGGCTGTGGGCGTACGGGCATAACGCGAACACGTAGGGCTCCGCGATCAGATGGGACTTATGCGACTCATGGGACGTATGGGTCAGTCACATTAGTCCCATGTGTCTCATAGGTCCCATTCAGTAGCAGAGCCCTAGGTGTTCGCGTTATGCCCATTCACCCATTCGCCCCCCCTACTTCCCTTGCTCCTTCTCAATCGCCGCCTGCCACTCGGCATCAGACTCAATTGCGACCGCTCCGTGTTGCATGGCCCAGGCCATGAATCCTTCCGGCGCATCCTTCACACCGAATACGTTCGCGAGTTTAAGATCCTTGATCCCTTTCCACTTGAGATTCTTTAGCTCACAATTGCGAAGATCAACCCGAGTGAAATCCGTATCTTCGCAGTCTGCTTCGCTCAGGTTAGAGCCGTTTAGATCACCATCGGTAAAGACGGCATACTGAAGATTGGCTTTAGTCAAGCTGCCCCCCCGGATGTTGGCGGAAGTTAAGTCCGCGTACTCTAGATCAGCCCGATCGAACACTCCGGCTCTAACATCAGCGCCACGCAGGTTCGCTCGAGCGAGGTTCGCCTCGGAAAGCCGCACGCCTTGAAGAAACGCGTCGCTAACATCGACGCCTACCAGATCGATGTGGTCAGCTGCGAGCTCCTGGAGCGCTTCTTTTCTGCCACCACTACCTCCTTTGCCTTGGGCGGTGTTGATCACCTGCCAAGCCTGGTAATGCTTCTGCTTTTCTCGGTTGCCGCCCTCAGCGAAATAAAGGATGACTCCAAAAAGAATGGAGAAAGTGCCCAGGTATTCGATGACTTCAAGAAAAGACCAGTTACCCAGTAAATAAGATAGCCACTCCCAAAGCCATTCGAGAGCGAAAAAAGGTTGCAACCATTTGTATTTGGCGCGTTGTAGACGGCTCTTGCAAGGTTCCGGGCGCCGTCGAACTCTATAAATATACATAGGGAGGTAGGATTTCGCCTCAATGAGTTATCGATCTTAACGCTCTCAGGCAACGCTGCATTATCGCCCAACACTCATTTGTCGGCGCTTATCAATAGAACGGCTTGGGACGCCCATCTATTCCGGTTCAAAGCAAATTAGGATGATTTGATTCTAAGTTTTCTGACCTTAGGCTCGAAATCGTGATTCTCGGGAATAAGATGGTAAGGAATCGGATCATCTTCCTCGGAGCTTAGCTCCAGGAAAATAAGGTAATACAACACAACACCTCAGAATCGAAAAATCATAACATGAAGCCATCAAAAGCGATGATCGCCGGCGCAGCCATTGCCGGTCTATTGAGCGGGTCTCTTGCAGTACAATCCTTCGCCGCGAGCACCCAAAGCAAAGCCGGAACCTCAGTCCGGACTCTGGCTGACGACCAAAAGGGAAAACACTCCTGCAAGGGACAGAATGAGTGCAAAGGCCAAGGTGGTTGTAAAGGCTCAGACAACGGCTGCAAAGGCAAGAACTCCTGCAAAGGCAAGGGTGGATGCTCGACTAACAAGCCCTCCTAAAAACCTAGAGAACAGCATTCTTCTGTCTTCTAGTTTTCTGCGTTAGTAACGCCCCAAAAGGGCGCCGTTAATCCCTTTAGCGGCGCCCTAGGGAAACAAGGAAACGCCGAGAACGCCGCGATCACCATGATCGCCGTGAACGGCTGCTGATCACTGGCCGCCACCAATCACCTCCCACCTATCACCAATCACCTCACCCCCAATGCCCGCCAACGAGTTTAACGGATTTACTGACTACGGGATCGGCATCGGCCTGCGCGTTCCTCATTATCGACATATTCTGGCCGAGAAACCGGTAGTCGATTGGTTCGAGATTATTTCAGAGAATTTCATGGTCGACGACGGTCGCCCATTGGAAGTATTGGACGAAATCCTGGACCAATATCGAGTCGTCCAGCACGGAGTAGCGATCTATTTCGGCTCTGCCGATAACCTGGACAAGACTCACCTCAAAAAGCTAAAGCGCCTGGTCCGACGAACTAACACCCCTTGGCTCTCCGACCATTTATGCTGGGGAAGCGTTGATGGGCGCTATACCCATGACCTCTTGCCGATGCCCTACACCTTTGCCGTAGCCAAACACACAGCAGAGAAGATCAAAGCTGCTCGTGACTATCTCGAAGTGCCTATCTGCGTTGAGAATGTTAGCAGCTACGCTGAATATCATGCCTCGGAGATGACGGAATGGGAATTCCTTACTGAAGTAGTCGAGTTAGCCGATTGCGGCATTCTTTTGGATGTAAACAACATTTACGTTTCGTCCAAGAACCATAACTTCAATCCTTACGACTATCTCGATAACATCCCCCATCATCGAGTCGGCCAGGTGCATATCGCCGGCCATTCCAAGTTCGAGAAATACATCCTAGATACCCATGATAATCCCGTGCTCGACCCAGTTTGGAAGATGTATGCCCACGCGATGAAATCGGTGGGAAATACCGCTACCTTGCTCGAATGGGACGACCGGATTCCTACCTTTGATGAGGTCCACCGTGAAGCGCTCAAAGCCAACAAATTCCGCCACTCATTCGTCGCCACCAAATAGTTCGGTGCAATCGCGCGAGGATTTGCGCGCGTTACAGCGGACCATGGCCAGCGCTCTGTTTCGGCCGCTGGATGCCCGCTGGGGTATGCAAAAGACTTGGACCGATGGACGGCCCACTCGTGAAGTAGCCGCTGAGTTTATCAAGCCGAATGACCGGCTTAACTCATTCGAGCGATTAGAAATCTACAATCGCCAGTACTGGTTTCGCGTATTGGATTGTCTGCACGATGACTATCCCGGGTTACGCGCGATTCTCGGCACTAAAAAATTTACTCAATTAGCAACGGCCTATCTGGCAAAGTACCCATCCAACTCTTTCACTCTACGCGATCTCGGTGAACGTTTGGAGCAATTCATCCGGGAAGAACCTGCTTGGACATCGCCCCACGAACCGTTGGCCTCCGACATGGTTCAGTTCGAATGGGCTCAGACGGTTGCTTTTGACGGGCCTTCCAAACGGCCGATCACTGCCGATGACATTTTAGGGAAAGCGTTAGATCAATTGATTTTGGGCCTCCAACCTTACCTCTCACTCTTGTGGTTAAACTACGCCGTCGACGATTTTCTGATCGCGGTGAAACGGCGGGAAGAAGACTCTTTGCGAGGCGAAGCCAGCAACGCCATCCATTCTGCCCCCCGAGCTTCGAGTCGGCGAAAGCCGGTTCGGCGTCCGAAAAAACAGCAAATCTTTCTGGCGGTCCATCGTTACGAGAATCAGGTCTACTCAAAACGCCTGGAACCCGAAGAATATCAAATTCTCGCGGCGCTAGCCCGCGGCGATACCGTGGCTGTTGCCTGTGAAACGGCAGTCGCTCAAAGCCCCAGAACCAATTTCGATTGGGCCGATAGCATCAAAATTTGGTTCGACACTTGGACTACCCTGGGCTGGTTTTGTTTACCTCAATGAGCACAGACACCCAAACCGTTAGTCGCAGTCGTTCTTCGTCAGAGAGTTTCGGTAGGTTTTGTCAATCAATCCTGCTACTCCTGATCCGGATCTATTTCTTCTGGCAGTTGTTTAAGATAGGGCTGGCTAAACTCGAGCACATCGAATTTGTTATCGGGTATTTCACCAAACTGGGGATTCCCTACCCGGACATCAACGCGTGGGTCGTCGCCGCCACCGAGTGTTTCGGCAGCATCCTTATCGTGGCCGGATTGGCGTCCCGGCTTGCCGCCATCCCAGTCACCATTTCCCTGACGGTCGCTTATTGGATCGGTGACAATGACGCTGTGCTCAATGTCTGGGGCCATCCGGACAAGTTCGTCAAAGCAGCCCCTTTCCCGTTCTTCCTCGCCGCGCTGATCATTCTTTGTTTCGGACCCGGTTGGTTCTCTTTGGATGCGATACTGGGACGCCTATTTCGGCGCAAGAAAGATCCCGAGGCGTAATGAGCTGACCTCCCGCCTGGTCGCAAGACTCCCATGTTGCGGAAGATCGATTGCATCATGATCCGGGTACCGGACGTCGATGTAGCCGCCGCCTACTACACTAAGGTCTTCGGCCTGTTGCCCCGATGGCGCGGAGACAACATGGTTGGTCTCGTATTTCCTAAGTCCGATGTCGAAATTGTACTCCACTCCGATGCGGCCATCCCATCATCGGTTGAAGTGTATTACTTAGTCGATGATGTCGTCGCTGCGTTGACTCTATTTGGAGCAGAGGGCTGCCACGTAGAAGTGGCGCCGTTCGACATCACCGTCGGAAAATGTGCCATAATCAAAGACCCATTCGGTACCCGGCTTTGCCTGCTCGATCTAACTAAAGGGCTCCGCCCCAACAACCTTGCCGGGTCAAAGAATTCAAGGGCAGATGTCTAAGGAAAGGTTTCGAACCGCCAACTGTTAACTGCCAACTGCTAACGGCCAACCGCTAACGGCCAACCGCCAACTGCCAACTGCCAACCGCCAACCGCTAACCGCCAACCGCTAACGGCCAACTGCCAACCGCTACCGGCACCATCCCCAACGCTTGCCTTACGCCCGAGTCTAGCTCTTCCGGAGTCGGACGGCGCCCCATCCAACCAACGTAACCATCTGGCCGAATAAGAGCCGCGCTGCCGCCGCTAACGGCCCATTGCTTCCAGAACGTTTCCCCGGCAGCACAGGCGTAAGCGCCGTTTTTCCTAATTTCTGCCCTAGGAAATAAGACCGCGACCCTCAAGTCATGGATGTCCTGGAAAAGCTGGGAAACATCGCCGGGGGCCCAGCTGGGCAATCTTCCATCGTCGAATAACAAAAGCGCGGGACCAGGGCCGGCCAGATCCAAGAGACGCAAGATTTTCCCTTCTGGATCAAGGAGGTCTCCATCCGGAGCCCGCTTTCCGATCCACGGCCCTCTACCTGACAAAATGGTAGAACGAGTATAAGTGGCGTCGAGCATTCCCGCTTTTGGCGCCACCACCGAAAACAGTCCCAGCCGAGGAAGCGCCCAAAGCGCGGCGGGCGCTAGTTTCCTAATGAAACTAGGGCCCAGCAAAATTGTTCTCGTCAGAAAGTCCGTGTACGAGTCCACCGTCTTAACGATTACTTCTCGTCGCTCGGTTTCGTACGACGCCAGCAAAACTTCCGCACTAGCGCCGGCCAAGCCACGAGCCAGCTTCCAAGCCAGGTTATGGGCATCTTGGATGCCACTGTTCATCCCCTGGCCGCCGGCTGGACTATTGATATGCCCAGCATCGCCGGCCAAGAGAACTCGCCCCTGGCGGAAATGGGGACTCGTCCGGCAATGAATATGAAAAACGTTCGACCATAGACATTGAAAAGGGCCGACTCCGAACAGCTGATGTACGCGCCGCTCGATACTGGCGGACTCTACTGCAGCCGCATCAGTTTCTCCTGGCTCGAGGGTGGCGATAAACCTCCAATGGTGCGGTTCATAGCGAACACCGGCCAAACCGCCGTGTTGAACCGGCGCAAACAAAGGCCACGGCAGCTGGTCCCTTTCATCGTCCAGACGAATGTCCGCTAACAACATTCGAGTGGGATAAGTTTTGCCTTCGAGTTCCCAACCGAGTGTCGTCCGAATTGTGCTACGAGCTCCATCGCATCCGACCAGATATTGACCACGGTAGGTCTGGGAGACGCCTCCTGGGGCTTCCACCTGTAAAGTCACCCCGTCAGCATCTTGCTCAAACCCGGTCGCTTTGTACCCGAAATGCACCTCCGTAAATCCGGAAGCTTTCACCGCCTCGAATAGCAGTTCTTCCGTGCGGTTTTGCGGAAGAATTAGAGCCCCACCTGCCGAGCTGATCTGTTTGAAAATGCTGAGATCGATTCCGGCAAACGGTCTGGTTTTTCCCGCGACCCATAAATCCACCCGAGTCAATAGCTCGCCCGCTTTGACGAATTGATCGTACATTCCCCAACTCCGGAAGATTTCCAGCGTCCGTGGCAAAATACCGAGAGCGCGCGAATGAGGGTCGATCTCGGTTTTAAGCTCGAAAAGGATGGTCTTTACTTGCTGCCGTGCCAGGCCCAAAGCCAGGGACAAACCCACTGGCCCACCTCCAACGATGAGAACAGGTACATCGTTCATGCCACTACAATTACGCGCTAGAACGGGAAAGAGTGCAAGGGTGGATAACGGCGGGTAAGGAAATGACCGGCAGGGGGGTGGCGCGAAGTAATCAGTAATCAGTAAGGCAGTGATCAGTTTGCCGGCACTGATTACTGACACACTGATTACTGATTACTTTTCGCCACCCCATACCGTTTCCTCAATCACTCGACGCATGCCACCCTCAACAATCCCCTTGCTTCCAGATCATTACCGGGCCAGCTTCTCTTTTGCAGGGGAGCCTTTGGCTGAGATTCGCGGTGTTTACCGTGGAACCCTTTGAACCTGATGCGGGTAATGCCGCCGAAGGGAGCGATAGGTGGTCCTGCGTTGCTGAAGACGATGACCACACCATATTTCCAAAAAAGCCGTCGGATTTACGTTAGCGGCACACTCCATCCCACGGTCGCTGTTGCCCTCCGCCAAATCGAGCAATCCCCAACCAAACATTCGGACGGAACGGAGACACCCAATCCGCAGGTCCAGGTCTACGATACCAGTGGTCCCTGGGGTGACCCTGCAGTGAGTTTCGATATTCGGGAGGGACTTCCCGCCTTGCGCCAGCCATGGATCTTAGGTCGAGCTGATGTCGCTGAGTATGGCGGACGAGAAGCGCGCCCACAGGACGACGGCTATCTTAGCCGGCTGCATGCGAGCAAGGCTAAGAATGGTTCGGGCATTTTCCCGGGGCTGAAGCGGCGCCCTCTGCGAGCATCAGCCGGGCATCCGGTAACTCAGCTCTGGTATGCCAGACAGGGAGTTGTTACGCCCGAGATGGAATATATCGCGATCCGAGAAAATCTTGGCCGCTCTCTAAGCCAATCAAACGGCAATGGGAATCATCATCCGGGCGAATCCTTCGGGGCACATATCCCCAGAGAGATTACACCGGAATTTGTTCGATCGGAGGTAGCCCGCGGACGAGCCATCATCCCGGCAAACGTGAATCATCCTGAAGCGGAACCGATGATCCTCGGGCGTAATTTCCTGGTTAAGATCAACGCAAACATCGGTAACTCGGCCGTTGCTTCGAGCATCGAAGAAGAAGTCGAGAAGATGCGCTGGGCCACTTTGTGGGGCGCCGACACGGTGATGGATCTTTCTACCGGCAAAAACATCCATACGACGCGAGAATGGATTCTTCGCAACAGCCCGGTCCCGATTGGCACGGTTCCAATTTATCAAGCACTGGAAAGGGTCGGCGGCCGCGCTGAGGAACTCACCTGGGAGATCTATCGCGACACTCTAGTCGAGCAAGCCGAACAAGGGGTCGATTATTTCACGGTTCACGCCGGCGTACTGCTCCGGTTTGTGCCGCTCACGGCGAAACGAAAGACTGGGATTGTGTCGCGAGGTGGTTCCATCCTGGCAAAGTGGTGCCTGGCGCATCATCAGGAAAACTTTCTCTACACTCATTGGGACGAGATTTGCGAAATTATGGCCGCGTACGATGTCAGTTTTTCGATCGGTGACGGCCTTCGCCCGGGCTCAATCGCCGACGCTAACGACGAAGCTCAGTTTGCCGAGCTCTACGCGCAAGGCGAGCTAACTCGCCGAGCTTGGGATCGTGGTGTCCAAGTGATGAATGAGGGCCCAGGTCACATCCCGATGCAGATGATCAAGGAGAACATGGACAAGCAACTCGAATGGTGCCATGAGGCTCCGTTCTACACACTCGGCCCGTTAACCACTGATATCGCGCCCGGCTACGACCATATCACCAGTGCCATCGGCGCCGCGATGATTGGATGGTATGGAACCGCGATGCTCTGTTATGTGACTCCGAAAGAGCATCTGGGACTTCCCAATCGCGATGACGTTAAACAAGGAGTGATCGCGTACAAAATTGCGGCTCATGCCGCCGATCTCGCTAAGGGCCATCCCAGCGCCCAATATCGTGACGATGCGGTCAGCCAAGCCCGGTTCGAGTTTCGGTGGGAAGATCAGTTCAACTTGAGTCTCGATCCCGAAACCGCTCGCAATTTCCACGACGCCACCCTGCCTCAGGAAAGTGCCAAAACCGCACATTTTTGTTCCATGTGCGGACCTCACTTCTGTTCGATGAAGATCACAGAAGAAGTGCGTAAATACGCCGCTGAAACCGGCGTTTCTGCTGACCAAGCGATCAACACCGGCCTCCACGAAAAAGCCGAAGAGTTCGCATCTTCCGGCGGACAGATTTATCGCTGATTACGTCGAGGCAACGGTACGGGCCGACTCGGTGTATTGCCGCTATCGCCGAACGGGCGAAATAGCGAAACGGCGAGTGGGCGAAACGGCGGTTGCCACGAAGTGGCTAAAGAGAATAGCCCAGGGTTCCAGCCCTGGGTTCAGGCCGTAAATAAGATCGCCCTTGTGAGGGCGACCGAAAGGGTCATTCGGACTCCGCGCGTGCTAGGTCGCGGTTGATCGCATTCAGATCCCAAATTGACGCTAGGGAACGGCCAGTCCCAGAGTCTTGTTCGGCGCCCCTTCAGCGCGCATCTCAATTGATGCCATAAGCCCTGGCTATTCTCCTTAGCCACTTCGTGGCGCCCTCTCGCCGTTTCGCCTAATAGAACGTCCCACTAGGCTGATCCTGGAACGAATCTACAAACTGCTCGATTTTTGGATCGTTAGATCTCTGCACCAATACATAGTTACAGGCAGAGTTACTCCAAGTATAAACGCGATAACCTTCGACGGAGCGTTTGCCGTAACTCACAGGCTCTTGGTTAGGTGGCCAACAGTAGATAGTCAAAATGTCGTCGGCCCGTTTGTAAACCAAGGCTACAACTTGTCGCTTCGCCAGCACACCGACGCGCCCTCCGGACAACTCATATCCATACTGGCGAAGATCAATCGCGGGCGGAGTAAAACCAACCTTACTGGCAAACCAGGGCTTCAAAACGGCAAAATCTGCAGAAGCCAATTCTACCGGGGGCCCGGACGAAACTCCCGAATAGTCGATCACGGCTTGTTGGGAAAGTTCTCTTCCATGGTCCGGAGATGAAAGTAACAACCCCAGGACTAGACCAACAACAACCACGGCCGGCGCGCCAATCCAAATGTGCCGAGGTAGACTCAATGAACGCTTGGCTTGCGCTTGATAAATCATGCCCAAGACCTTGGCTCTCAGTTGGGTCGGAGCCTTGAAACGAGGTGCGTGCATCCGAAACTGGGAACGAAACTCTCGGATCTCCCAAGTCTGACTCTGACAAGATAGACAGTTTCTAAGATGCTCTTCGAGTCCGTCTTCGACGCCGGGTTCAAGTTCCCCGTCAACGAACGCATCCAAGTATTGGCTCGCTAAGTCACAGTTCATCTAGCCTGCCGCAATCGCGGGCCGGTATGCACGTATCTACGAATCCTTGCATTAAGCAAGGCAAGTGCCTTTCTTTCATCCTCTTTCCTGACTACTAGTTAACCCTCTTTATTCCCCGATTTTCCAAAAAAGCAGCGACTTTTTGGCGTGTCGCACGCACGAAAAAAGCTAGGACTAGGACGCCAAAACCGATATAAGAAATCGCGCCGATCTTTGGCGCGGTAACGTGTTCTTCTCGAGAGGGAAGAATGAGAGAAGTTGCTCAGGCTGCCGTTGCCGCAGGCGCTCAAAATATGAACCAGAAACAGAGAGAAGCTTTGGTTGATCTGCTTTTATTAGGAATGTTCGCAGACGGCTCGTTAAAGGTCAGCGACGACCAAAAATTACGTTCGGTGATTGAGGAGATTGGCTGGGAATCCTACCAAACTCCTGATCTTTATTTTCAATCCGCCATCGCGAAAGCCAGGGATGCAGCGGACACGGAAATGGGAACCCGGTCCCGGCTCAAAAAAATAAATGAAGGTCTTGCCAGTGACGATGCCCGGCACCTAGCCCTTGAACGTCTTGAGCGGTTTCTAAGTTTAGATGGTGAACCCGCGCTGGAAGAATCCAAGTTCCTAGAGTTGGCCAAGGAGAATCTTCACGGCGAGCAGGTGGCGTAGCGGTAGGGCGAGGCTCCGGCACGTCCTAAGCCGTTTCGCAAAGTGGCCTGATTTTTCTGACCGCTCGACGAAACACGCCGAGCGCTGCCGAGCTGTGGCGGAACGTCTCTCGCGGTCGATTAGAGGTTTGGGTGATGAATCGGTGAACTAAACCGAAGGGATTTGCCGGTCTCCCTAGCTCTCGAACGCGCACTTCGCCCGCTAAAACAGCAATAGAACGTCCGAACCACGGCTCGGCGGCGTTTCGGCACGGTTAGCGAATTGGTCGGATACGCGAGTCACCTTGCGGAACACAATAGGCAGTTCCGGAGCCTCGCCCTACCAGACGAAGGAACAGGCGCTCACTCGTTCGTGCTGCCGCTTAATAAGGTTCTGCGTGCGAAGCGTTCGTTGCTTTGACGGCGAAGAATGACAAACGTGTTATTATCGCCGTACATCGCCCATGGTCCTTGCGGAACTTCTCTAAATTCCACAAAGCGCCAATCACAGACGTCTTTGCTGCCAAGACCGAGAAAATCGCGCACGGCAGGTGAAACATCGAGACCCGCGCCTTGGTTCAAGTTCGACCGCGGACGCTCGTTCCCGAAGACATACTGCCAGTGATCGGTGCGGAATGGGCCGCAATCTTCCCATTGAGCGTAGCATACTCGCGCACCACGCCGGATGGCGAGCCATCGGCCTTTGAGCACCGTTTGCCCGTCTCTAACAAAAGCTTGTTTAAACCAGGGAATCACCTGAGCCGCTTCGGGCTTGGTGCGGCCGCCTTCGACATCATTGTAAGGCAGCGCCACGTAGAACGGATTCTGACGCGGAACAAAGCTTACGGGAACAAAGTTGCGGCGACCAGCCGGATCCGGATTGTCATACCCGCCGTAGCTCGAGCTCCAGTACTTGTCCCAGGAACTCCGATCGTTCGGAACCGGATTGTTTCCGGATGGGCGTTCACCGATCCAGAAAATTGTGGTCACAATATTGCTCTTCCAGCCATAGCGGCCCGGCCCGGTAAACAGAGCATTGCTTCGCCCCATCAGAGAAGGACCAGTCTCATAACGCTGTCCCTCACCCGTGAAAGTGGTCTTGGTGGGCGACATGACCACCTTGGGTTCCACTTTCAGAAGCGCGTTCTCTCGCAGCTTCATCGCGTATTTCGCGAAGTCGGTACTGCTCTCGTACTGCGATTGCGCCAACGCGTTGCCACCCAATGAAAGCAACATTAGCGCTGAGAAATATTTCGCCAGCATGGGATACGGTTTCGTCCCTTTTACGGGCATTCGGGGTCTCAGAGCAAGTGAAATCTGCATTCGTGGATTCAAAATGGCCGGTTTTCGGACAACTCCAGCTGGGATTGGCCCCTACTATTAGCTTTTTTTAGACAATTTCAACAGCCTGGATGCCAAATAAATCCTTAGAGATTTCTTTGGCATCCAGGCTATGGGCCGTGAGACGGGCGCTCCACGTCCATCTCACGGCCTGATCTTTACCATCGCCTAACCCGGTCTAGATCGGCTCTGAAAGCTGCAGCAGAGCTGTCCGGCGTCAGCGGACAGCTCTGCTGCCATAGCCTGCATCGCCCGCTAATGCATGCGCATTGGCGGGCGATGCAGGCTTAGTACCGAAATAAAATTGTATCCCGAAGATAATCGGCATCATCGACTGCCGGATAATCGAGAGTAAAATGCAGGCCCCGGCTCTCTCTTCGTGACAGAGCGGAATCAACGATAAGGCTTGCCACCGTACAAAGATTCCGCAGCTCTAGCAGGTCGGTGGTGAGCTTGAAGTCCCAGTAAAATTCTTGAATCTCCCGTTGAAGATTTCGCAGCCTGGTGCTGGCGCGCTGCAATCGTTTGCTGGTTCTCACAATCCCCACATAGTCCCACATCAGGCGGCGAACCTCGTCCCAGTTATGATAAATCACGACCAATTCGTCGACATCCTGAGCATGACCGGGACGCCAAGGCGGCAAATGGATTTCTTGATGATACTTAGAGTATTTCGGACGCAGCAACGCCGCCGCGCACCTTTTCGCTAACACTACCGCTTCCAAAAGCGAGTTGCTGGCGAGGCGGTTCGCACCATGCAAACCGGTACACGCCACTTCCCCAATCGCGAACAAGCCGCGGAGCGTGGTAGCGCCATCCAGATCCGCCTTCACGCCGCCACACTGATAGTGCGCCGCGGGAACGATCGGTATCGGCTGGGCAGTGATGTCGATGCCGAGCCCAAAGCAGGTCTCATACACGTTAGGGAAGCGTTCCTTGATAAAAGCAGCCGGCTTATGCGTGATGTCCAAGAACATGCACGGCGCTCCCGATCTTTTCATTTCTGCGTCAATCGCCCGAGCCACGATATCGCGGGGCGCCAGCGCTTCGCGACTATCGTATTTCTTCATGAACTCGCGCCCGTTCACATCGATGAGTTTGCCGCCTTCGCCTCGAATCGCTTCCGTGATGAGAAATGAGCGTGCCTCCGGATGATACAGACACGTGGGATGAAACTGAATAAACTCCATGTTGGCAATAGCCGCTCCCGCCCGCCAAGCCATCGCCACCCCATCACCAGTGGCAATATTTGGGTTAGTTGTATAAAGATAAACTTTGCCGCAACCTCCAGTTCCCAAAATCAATCGATCTGTCTGAAGAGCGGTCACCTCGCCGGTTGTTTCATCTAAAACGTAGATGCCGACAACTCGATCCTCAGTGGTATAACCGAGCTTCCCGGTGGTGATAAGATCGATCGCCATGTGGTTCTGCAGCACCACAATCTCCGGAGTCGCTTCGGCAGCGGCTACCAGCCGTTGCTCAATTTCGCGGCCGGTGGTGTCGTGATAATGCAAGACCCGGCGTTTGGAATGCCCGCCTTCTTTGGTGAGATCCAATTCGCGATGACCATCTTCTAAAACCCGCTCATCGAAATGGACACCTAACTCCATCAGATCTTGGATGGCGGAGGGTCCTTCCGTTACGATCGTCCGAACCGCATCGGGATGACAAAGGCCGGCTCCCGCCACCAACGTGTCTTTAACGTGAAGATCAAAAGAATCCTCAACACTAGTCACTGCCGCTACGCCGCCTTGCGCCCAAGCGGTGTTTGAATCGGGCAGGTTGCGCTTGGTCACCATGGCCACCGTGCCGAATTTCGCGACTCTGAGCGCTAACGATAGACCCGCAATACCGCTCCCCACGATCACAAAATCAAAATGCTTCATTGCACCAACCGATTATCGATGAGTCTGGTTTTACCGAAGAAAACTGCGGCGGCTAAAAGCAGGGGCGGTCTCAGTTGTGATAACGGCTCCAAAGTCGTAGGATCAACCACCGTGACGTAATCGATTTTAGCCAGCCGAGCACTTTGGATCTTCTGTTTCATCCAGTTCAGCAGCTTCGCCGAGGATGCCATTCCCGCGCGAATCTTTTGTTCCGCCAACCGAAACGTTTCATAAATGATCGGTGCTTGGCTTCGCTCCTCTTGGGTCAGGTAACCGTTCCTAGAGCTCATCGCCAACCCACCCGGTTCACGAACGGTCGGATGCCCATCCAGCTCTACCGGAAAATTCAGGTCTCGCACCATGCGCCGCAGGATCGCCAGTTGCTGGAAATCCTTCTCCCCAAAAACCGCGACATCCGGTTGGACCAAGTTAAATAGCTTGCTGACCACTAGACAAACGCCGTCAAAGTGCCCGGGTCGTGACGCGCCGCACATCACTTGGGAAAGCTTATTCTCAATCAAAGTGATCGAGCGGTCCGGGTAGTACATGTCCTGTGCTTCCGGAGCGAAAAGAACGTCGCAGCCCTCTTGGCGGAGTAAAGCAGAGTCCCGATCAAAAGGGCGCGGATATCGCGCCAAATCTTCTTTTGGACCGAACTGGGTAGGATTGACAAACAGGCTCGCGACCACCGTGCCTTTGGCGCGCGCGCGCTTTCGGGCTCGCCGGACCAGCGCGAGATGTCCTTCATGTAAAGCGCCCATGGTCGGTACTAAAACCACAGGACGCGGGAGTTTGGAGACAAGCTTTTGTATCTTTTGAGGCTCTCGAACTATTCGCATCAACGGAACCGCGCATTCACTATCGGCGCTAGTTGAAGAAAGACCCTGATTGGTAGTTCGGCAAGCGGCCGGTAGGGATGAGCTGCCGCTCGGTGGGGCGAAAAACTCGGCGCGCCGAGGACGTGATTGCTCTTGATAGAGATCCGCGCCGGTTTTGAGCCGTTCCGAGTGTGGCAATCGCGGTGGGTGTGGGACAATCGGATTATTCGTGCCATCGAGGGTCCCGATAAATTGTCCGGCGATGGCACATACACGGCACGGCTCAAAACCGGCGCGGGATAGTCTAAATGGTTAGCCACACCCTCGGCGCGCCGAGTTTTTCGCCCCACCGGGCAGGGGCTTTATCGACCCACACGCCCACACGGAAATCAGGCCGTTACCAGAACAGGAGACGCCTTTTTTCCCGAGAGCTGCAACAATCCTCGCAACGGGATCGCAGCCCATTTAGGCCGATTATTCAGTTCGTAGCGCAATTCATACATTGCTTTCAGAAGGGCATAGCTCCGCAGCAGCAGCCGTAGATCGGTTCGATCTGAGGGTACGAACGAGGCCGTTCCAGCCGTCTCCAAATACGCCGTCAGAAATACCTGCGAAGCGCGAGTCGCCCACAAATCTGCAAATGCTCCCAGAGTCTCACGATCTTGCGGCCGTACCGTGCGCGACTCCAATAGGCCATAGTGCGCCGCATAATGAAACGAGCGGAACATTCCGGCCACATCGATTAGCGCGGATCGCTTCAGGCGCCGTTCTCCCAATGCTCGGGCCGGCTCTCCTTCGAAATCCAGGATCACGTAGTCTTTTCCGGTATAGAGCACCTGTCCTAAGTGATAATCGCCATGGATACGAATCTTGGAACCCTGGATTGTATCCTGAAGCAGGTATTCATGGGAACCGTTCAAGATTTCTACCCGTTGCAAAACTTCGTCAGCCAACGCTTTCGGATATTCATCCAACGTTCCTAGAACGCGGGTTAAGAGCGCGAGGGTGTGTTTGCTGTCAGTGCGAATCGATTGATAGACGGAGCGCTGGTGCTGCAAGCTGAATGGTTCAGGCCGGAAATCCGGTGATTCCTGATCTGATGCCAGCGCCAAATGCATCTCCGCTGTGCGTTCTCCCAGCAGACGCACCGCCTCCAGATGAACTCCTTCGATCAGACTCAAAAACGGATCTGGTATCGTATCCCACCAGGTAGCGTCAGGCGGGACATCCAAAGTCGGGTCGGACAGGACGCGATCAAAATAGCGGTCAACCGCCGCCAGCGTTTGTGACCAGCCATCCTGCTCGTTGCTGGTAAATCCTTGAGCCATCACCACCGCAGCCGGTTCCTGACCACGGGACAAATACTGAATATCGCCCAAATAGGTGGGCACACATGGGAACCCGCAACGCTCACTGAGTTGTTTGGTGACTTCGAGATCTGGATTCAACCCTTCATCGAGCTTCCGGAACAACTTCAGATAAATCTGTTCGCCAAAAATAATCGAGCTGTTGCTCTGCTCTACTTTCAACACTCTGGATGAAGTCGGACGACCCTCAGCCAGGAGATCATGCAACCCTTTCGATTGGGCCGGTATCAAGCGTCCCGATTTACCGGGAACCACGGTGTTATTCGCCATGAGATCCAAAAGCGCGGCTTGGAACCCTTGGGAGGCAATCGCGTCAACTAACAGATCTCCTTCGTTCCCCACTCTGGCTATAATTGCCGCGGGATATTCTACCTCTACGGCTCGTGCCTCCTCGCCCGAAACGAGCTTGATCGGAAGGCAGTAAAGGTCGCGCGCTCCTTCAGAAAAATTCACCGCAATAATCAACAACTGAGCGTGGTCAACCTGCGGGAAATTGATCGTATCAATTAGGTTAACACTGATAATGTTGCGCGCCTTGCTGCGATACCATCGGCACCGTCGCATGTAACTGGTTAAATCTCGTTCTAAAAACCGCGTCCCAGCAGGCGTTTGCCACCAACCCGGTGTGCCATCGAAATTGATGAACGGCAGAACCAGGTCACCCTCGGTAGCACCAACGTTCGGCGGCACCAACAGCAGCCAGAAAAATGTATTCGGACCCAGCGTAATCGGATAAAGCGTGTCCTTGATTACCGGGAACCGGCTATGGCCGAAGGCATCTTCCGGAGTCCATCCCGCCCAAGGCTTCAAGTCCAATTCCACGGCTTGCGAGAACCGGGAAAGGTTGATCACTATCAACACGGTTTGGGTTTCGTAGGTACGCGTAAAGGCCAGCACCTTATTGTTAGTCGGCGCTAACATTTGAAAATCGCCCGACCCTATAGCCGGAAACCGCTTACGAATCGCAATAATCCGCCGCATCCACCAAAGAAATGAAGAAAGGTTGGTTTCCTGAACTTCAACGTTAATCGCCTCGTAATGAAATTCCGGATCAATATTTACCGGCAAGTATAGAGAGTGCGGATTAGCTCGCGAAAAGCCGGCATTTTTGTCCGCGCTCCATTGCATCGGGGTACGTACTCCGTTCCGGTCGCCCAGATAAATGTTATCCCCCATCCCGATCTCATCGCCGTAATAAAGAATGGGGCTGCCCGGCATCGAAAACAGGATGCCGTGAATCAATTCCAGCTTCTTCCGGTTGTTATTGAGCAGAGGAGCCAATCGGCGGCGAATACCTAGATTCAACCTGGCCCGGGAGTCGCGAGCATAAACGCGGTACATATAATCCCGTTCCTCCTCAGTGACCATCTCCAGAGTCAGTTCGTCATGGTTGCGGAGAAAGATCGCCCATTGGCAATTGTCCGGGATACTCGGTGTCTGGTCGAGAATATCGACGATGGGATACCGATCTTCCATGTGCAGCGACATGTAGATCCTGGGCATAATCGGAAAATGGAACGCCATGTGGCACTCATTTCCTTTCCCAAAATATGCGACCGCGTCATCCGGCCATTGGTTCGCTTCCGCCAGCAACATGCGATCCTGATACTTCTGATCGATATGCTCCCGGACCTCTTGCAGATAGGCATGCGTCTCCGGCAAATTCTCGCAGCTTGTGCCTTCCCGCTCGACCAAATAAGGAACCGCGTCCAGCCGCAACCCATCGACGCCCATGTCCAGCCAGAAGTCGACCACGTTAAACATGGCGGCTCTGACCTCCGGATTGTCATAGTTGAGGTCCGGTTGATGCGAATAGAAGCGGTGCCAGAAATAGGCGCCGGCCACCGGATCAAAGGTCCAATTGCTGACCTCGGTGTCCTTAAAAATGATCCGGGCTTCGCTATATTTCTGAGGGTCATTCGACCAGACATAGTAATCGCGCCAAGGATCCCCCGGCACAGCTCGGCGAGAGCGTTGGAACCAGATGTGCTGGTCGCTGGTGTGATTTAGAACCAGCTCCGTAATGACGCGTAGACCGGCGTTATGAGCGGCGTCCAAGAATTGGCGAAAATCGTCCAATGTCCCGTAGGAGGGATGGACGTTGTAGCAGTCGGCGATATCGTAACCGTCGTCCTTCAAGGGAGACGGATAGAAAGGGAGCAACCAGATGGTCGATACTCCGAGGTTTTTTAGGTAATCCAGTTTACTTAACAGCCCCTGGAAATCGCCAATCCCGTCGTTATTGGCGTCACAAAAGGTCTTAATGTGGAGCTGATAAATGAGGGCTTCTTTAAACCAAACCGTGCTACCTGGTTTGGCGACTTCCTTTGTCTCAATGGTTGGAATCTGCATCGACTAATTCAGTGTTCAGTTCAAGCGGGTATCGTGCCAGAGGCTATCTTAGCAGCAGAACATTCGGGCGACGCCCGAATATTCTGCTGCCCTAGCCTGCAGCGCCACAAAAATGCATGCGCATTGTTTGGCGCTGCAGGCTTAGGGAAAGAGCCCGCGATCGGTTCGAGCCCGCATCACTTTCTCGACTCCGATAGCCATGGCGGCAATTCGGTGCGGCATTTTCTCCTCTTTGGCTCGTTTAATCACCGCGGTAAATGATTGTTCGAGTACTCGAAACAGCCGGTCGACCACCTCGGTCTCTCTCCAAAAGAAACTCTGCAAGCTTTGTACCCATTCAAAGTAAGACACAATGACGCCGCCCGCGTTGCAGAGAATATCGGGAATAACGAAAACTTCCTGCCAACGCTCAAAAAATATCTTGTCGGCCTCGACGGTAGTCGGGCCATTGGCGGCCTCTGCTAGAATCCGGCAATGGATCTGGCCCGCATTTTTGCCGTGGATCACACCGCTGATCGCTGCCGGCACCAGAACATCACACGGGATAGTCAACAATTCATCCGGAGAGAAGCTTTCCACCTCGGGGAAGCCCTGCAAGGAGCCATGTTCGGCCGCATACTTCTCGGCAGCCCGCACGTCGATGCCTTCTTCGTTCCGATAGGCTCCGGATACATCGCTGATTGCAACCACCTTCATTCCATTCTTATAGGCCAGGCCGCGGGCCACTATCGACCCGACGTTCCCGAACCCCTGGATGACCGCCGTCCCACCGACGAGCTTCAAGTTAATAATGTGGGCAGCTCTTTCGATCAAATAGACGACCCCCCGGCCCGTCGATTCTCGCCGTCCATACGTCCCTCCGATGCTCAAGGGCTTTCCGGTTACGATCTCCGGGACTGAATAGCCCTGATGCGATGAATAAGTATCCATAAACCAGGCCATCACCTTCTCGTTGGTGCCCATGTCCGGACCCATGATATCCGTGCGCGGCCCAATAAAAGGGATCATCTCTTGCATGTAACGCCGGGACAGCCGCTCCAGTTCAACTGGACTTAACTTGCGAGGATCGCACTGTACCCCACCCTTGGCCCCGCCATAGGGAAGCCCCGCTAAAGCGCATTTCCAACTCATCCACATCGCCAAGGCGGCAACCTCGCCGATCGTCACAGAGGGCGAAAACCGCGTACCCCCTTTTGTCGGGCCCATCGAGAGATGGTGCTGCACTCGATACCCTTCGAACACGCGAACCGAACCGTCGTCCATCCGGACAGGTACGGCGACCGTGATCGAACGCTTTGGGAAAATGAGGCGATCTCGCAGTCCAGCCGGGATATTGATGTATTCGGTGATCAGCTTGAATTGGTCGCAAGCCAGTTGAAAGCTCGGGTCGGAGTAGATGTGCTGCATAGAGGCGTCTGAAGACAACAAAGGCCGCACCCAGTGCGGCCCTCTTCACATTTAGGGGTTTCTGCTCAAAGGTCCTATTAAAGGATCCACGGTTGAGGGAAGAATGTCGCGCAATTGCGAAATTGGCAAGTCTGGCCAGAAGGAGTTCAGGAGTTCAAGGAGTTGCAGGAGTTCAGGAGCTCGTAATTGGCCGCGCTGAGGCAGACCTGGTCTTGCATCAAAGTTTTTACTTGAAATCGAGCTGACACTCCGTCGCAACCCTGAACTCCTGAACTCCTGAACTCCTGAACTCCTGAACTCCTGAACTCCTGAACTCCTGAACTCCTCGAACTCCTCGAACTCCTCGAACTCCTCGAACTCCTTGAACTCGAACTCCTTGAACTCCTCGAACTCCTCCCCTACCCTCTCGCCTCGAACTATTATCTAGCGCTTGCTGTGCAAAATCAGGTCCGACCATGGCACGAAATTCTGGACTCCCGCGGACGGCCGCGGAAGCAGTACCAGCCTTTGCTCGAACATCTTAAGCGCTATTATTCGTCGGCCGACCTAAAGGAGCTGGAGGAACGGCTGGAGGCAACCCTGCGTGAACTCGGTATCTCCTTTGAAGGTTCCAAAACGAACGGACAAAACACCTGGTTCTCCGATCTGCTGCCACACATCTTCCTCCCGGACGAGTGGGAGTCGCTCCAGAAGGGGTTCGAACAACGAATTCGGGCTTTTGAACTGTTTCTACAGGATGTCTACGGTCAGCGTGAAATCCTTCGCCAAGGTATACTCCCGATTCCGTTAATCCTGGGCAGCCCTCATTTTCATCGGAGCGCGGCTGGGTTACGCCCTCCTCAAGACTCATATCTTCATCTAAGCGGCCTGGCCATTTGTCGCGATCCGGAAGGCCGGCTGACGGTCAAGAACCATTATTTTGGCCACGCTTCCGGTCTTTCCTACATGATCCAGAACCGGCGCCTCTTGGCTCGAGTCATTCCGGATCTATTCGAACATCATCCCGTAGAATCAGTCGCTCAGTTGCCTACCGAGATACTGGTGCAGCTGCGAGCCATGTCCAACCTGGCTGACCCGGCGGTCGTCCTGCTGACTCCAGGGGTTGCCAGCGCTGTCTATTCCGAGCACAGCTTTCTCGCCCGGAGAATGGGTATCCCCTTGGTACAAGGCGAAGATCTGTTGGTCCTGGATGGTAGCCTCTTTCTAAAGACCGTATCGGGCCTGGAACGAGTTGATGTCGTCTATTCGCGTGTAGCCGACCCGTGGCTCGACCCCTTGGTTTTCGATACCGAAAGCCGTTTGGGTGTCCCTGGCCTGGTCCATTGTTTGCGGAAAGGAACCGTCACTCTAGTGAATGCCATCGGCTCACAACTAGCCGATGATCGGAGCCTTTTGCATTTCGCGAGCAGCATTATCCGGTTTTACCTCGGCGAATGGCCCATCCTACCCACCTTAACGACCTATTGGCTCGGGGACCTCGACCAACGGGAAATGGTCATGGAGAACCTCGAGTCTTTTCAAATCCGGTCGCTCACCGGGGAACGTTTCCTGGCATTACACCAAGCCGAGAAAGGCGCCCAGGAGATTGAGAACGAAGTGCGCAAGGCTCCCCACCTTTATGTTGCTCAGCCTCTCGATGACACCGCTCGAACCCTTTGCTCAGTCAAAGGCAAACAGGTTGAACGCCTCCAGGATCACATCATCTACGGGATGCGCGGAGGCAACGCCTTTAATGTTTTTCCGGGTGCACTCACTCGCTTGTCTTCGTCGATCCAGGGACGTACGGAATCGGAACATGGCGGCGGCGGCAAAGATACCTGGGTGCTAAGCCCTCATCTGACGACACCAGCGGTGACTCCCGCTTTTCGGCGGCCTTGGATATTACCGACCCGTCAAGTTACGAGCCGGGTTGCCGAAGGTTTTTACTGGTTGGGTCGCTATCTCGAACGCGCTTTGCACGTCTCCAAAATGATCCAGTACATCGAGACGATCGAGATGGAAGAGCTCACCCTGGCAGAGCGCAAGCTGTATCGCCCGATCTGGAACCAGCTTTTGCCTCCCTTAGAAACGCCCGGTCGCCGCGGTCGTCGCGGTATTAACAGCGTTAAAGAACGCTACTGCCTGATGCTCGACCGTGATCAGGTCGGTTCGGTCACGACCATGATCCGGCGTGGATTAGCCAACGCGAATTCTCTTCGCGAAGTGATTAGTCCGGAAGCCTGGTCGGTCTTGTCGCTACTGCGAGGTCAATTTCAACGGCGACGCTTTCAAGAGGCGGCGCCGGAAGCCGAAGCTCGGAGGACGACTCGCCGGATTTCAGACGCTGTTCTATCCCATGTCCCTCAGTTTTTTGCTACCGCGCAACAGACCATGTTAGCGGATGACGGCTGGCGATTTTGCGAGCTCGGAATGTACGTCGAGCGTGCCATCACTACCGCCAACGCCGCCTTCAGCGTAGCCTCTTCCGTTCGCCGGGCGCAAGAAGCTCGACCAGCCTTGGACATCGAGCTTTCTGTGTTTTTACGCTTACTTGGTTGCCGCGACGCCTATCGTCGCATTTATCAAACTCGTTCCGAGCCCGCACCGGTCCTCGAATTCCTTTGGCAGAACCCGGCGATGCCGCGCTCCGTAATGTACGCTCTCGAACGCTGCACCATGCTCCTCAGCGCGTCCCTCCCCAAGAATTCGCCACAAGCGAGTGTCGCGCTCAACTTCCTCCAAGACTTGGTCCTTCAGATCCGGAGATTAGATTGGTACTCGTTTTTCCTCGAATCTGAAGAAAGCCCAGGCCGGGTTCTCCAAGCCGACGAACTCGTAGCCCTGACCAATCGCTTGTTCGATGAAATCGAACAAGTCCACTACGTCATCGCCGATAACTTCCTGACCCACCAAAGCATCATCTCCGAGCCCGAACCGAGCCTGTTTGGTTAGAGGTTATAAGTTTTAGGTTTTAGGTTTTAGGTTTTAAGTTGCGGGTTGCGCTAGCTTGTGCACCGCTTTTAACGCCGAACGCCGAACGCCGAACGCCCATTCGCTTCTAGCTTCTCGCTCCTAGCTCCTGTATTCTTCCCCTCATCCCCCCAAGATGAGCATGAGCCCGCTAGCCCAGGAATTCTGTAGGCGCGCTTTAACCGACCGTGATGCCTTTTGGACCGAACAATCCAATGCCATCCATTGGGAACACCCATTCGAGCAAGTCTGCGACTTCAGTCACCCACCGTTCTCGCGGTGGTTCGTCGGTGGAAGAACTAACCTTTGTTACAACGCCGTCGATCGACACTTACCAGCTCGCGCCGCTCAACCTGCCCTATATTTTATTTCTACCGAAGTAGAAGCGGAACGAACGTTCACCTTCCAAGAGCTTCATGCCGAGGTAAACACGTTCGCGGCGGTTCTCCGCTTGCTTGGTCTCCGGCGCGGTGACCGCGCCGTCATCTATTTGCCGATGATTCCTGAGGCATTGTTTGCCATGCTGGCTTGTGTCCGGCTTGGCGTTATCCACTCCGTCGTGTTTGCGGGGTTCGCGCCGGCGAGCTTAGCCACCCGCATCGATGATGCCGAGGCTACCCTTTTGATCACTGCGGATGTCGGGTTGCGAGGTGGCAAAGTCGTTCCTCTTAAACGGCTGGCCGACGAAGCAGTCGCTCTCGCCAAGCTCCCGCCCAAACAGGTTCTGGTCTGTAACCGTGGTTTGGATCCAACAATTCCTTGGACTGACGGTCGCGAGGTCGATTACGCCACATTGCGTAAAGGGCACGAAAAAGAGGTCGTCCCGGTTGAATGGTTAGATGCCACCGAGACCAGCTATCTTCTTTATACATCCGGCACCACCGCGAAACCCAAGGGGGTGCAACGTGATACCGGTGGTTATGCCGTCGCGTTAGCCACCACGATGAAATACCTCTTCGCGGGTGAACCGGGACAGGTCATGTTCACCGCGGCTGACGTCGGCTGGGCAGTCGGACATTCGTATGGCGTCTATGGACCGCTGATCCATGGCATGACCACCATCTTGTATGAAGGACTGCCAGTCAGACCACATGGCGGCATCTGGTGGAAGATCGTCGAACGTTTTCGCGCCTCGGTCATGTTTACCTCGCCCACTGCGATCCGAACCCTGAAGAGGCAAGATCCAGCCTTACTGAAAAAATACGACACCAGCTCCCTACAACGACTTTATCTGGCCGGGGAACCATTGGATGAACCCACCTGGACCTGGATCAGTGACGCGCTGAAGGTCCCGGTCATCGATAACTATTGGCAGACTGAGACCGGGTGGCCCGTCCTCGCTCTACTCCCTAAAATTGAGCCGCCCAACATCAAAGCCGGTTCACCAGGCATCGCGATGCCCGGATACGATGCCAAAATTGTAGATCCAGTCACCGGTCAAGAACTGCCTGCCAATGAGAAAGGAATCCTCGCTTTAGGACTACCCCTCCCGCCCGGTTGTATGCCGACGGTTTGGAAAAACGACGATCTATTCGCCAATCATTATTGCCGCCGTTTTTCCGATGCTCAGCTTTACTCAACTTTCGACTACGCCATACAGGACGCAGACGGCTATTTCTTCATTCTGGGACGCTCTGATGATGTGATCAATGTTGCCGGGCACCGGTTGGGCACCCGAGAGATCGAGGAAACAATTTGCTCGCATCCACAAGTGGCGGAGGCCGCTGCGGTCGGCGCCAACGACGAGCTCAAGGGTCAGGTGGTCCATTGTTTCGTGGTGGCAAAGCAGGATTTGCCAGACGCGGAAAGTCGGGCCCGTTTACAGAAAGAGATCGAAGCGATCGTAGTCTCTCATCTGGGTGCTTTCTCGCGCCCGGCCGCCATCGACATTATTCGCGCCCTACCTAAGACCAGGTCAGGCAAAATCCTACGCCGTGCGATTTTAGCCGCCGCTGAAGGAAAGGAAACCGGCGACCTCAGCACATTGGAAGATCCGGTGGCGCTTGAAGCCATTCGGGAAGTGATCCGGAATAGACTCGGTGAACGAGCGGGAGCGCCGTGATCGCCGAGAACGAGCGAGAACGAAACTGGTATAGCCATGCGTTCTCGCTCGTTTACGCTCGTTCACGGCGTTCTCGCTCCTTCTCCCTCGTCTTGATTCCCGGGGGCTCATGAAAACCATCCAGGTTTTTGTTTCTTCCCCGGGAGACGTCCAAGCGGAACGAACCATCGCAGACCGGCTAATTCGAGCGATCGCGGAGGAACTGGGGATCCCTATCAGTGTCCAGTATTCGAATCTTCTACGCGACCGAGAACCCGCTCAATCCCAGATTCCATCCGGCGAACCACACTCTGCCGAGCTGATTTTATGTCCCTATTTTTGGGAATACCAAAGGTTCTCACCCGAGTTGGGTTACCAAGACCAGATTCCGAATACCTCATCCTTTGATCTGGTAATCAGCATCCTCTGGTCACGGTTAGGCACGAAGTTGCATTCCCGGTTCACGATGCCGGATGGGAGTGAACCGCGGTCCGGGACAGAGTACGAAATAGGTTGGGCCAGAGCTCAGCGCCAAAAGACTCCTAGGGTGCCGGCGCTGCAGGTCTACCGCAATCGAAGCCGGCCAAATCCGCCGCTCGATCCGCCGGAAAAGCGGGACGAGTTTTTTCGCCAATGGGACCAGCTCAAAGACTTTTTCAATTCCTGGGAAAAAGATAATGAGGGCCAATTCATTGGGGCATTCAACAACTACGACAACTTGGAAGGCTTCGAGAAACTCTTCCGCGAACACTTCCGCGACTTCTTATTAGCTCAAGTTACTGACGAACAGCGCCAGCGATGGTTGGCGCAGCGAGGACAGGCGCGCCGGTGGAAAGCGAATCCGTTTCGAGGGTTGCGCGCTTTCGATTTCGAACACGCACCGGTTTTTGCTGGGCGGACATTCGCCGTGCACGGAGTTCTGACTGCCCTGATCCAACAGGCCGAGGTCGGCCGGCCGTTTGTGCTAGTCGTAGGGGCCAGCGGTTCGGGCAAGAGTTCGCTGGTTAACGCCGGCGTCGTGCCGCTACTGATTGAGCCGGGCGTGATCGAAGGAATCGGACTTTGGCGACGAGCCAGTATGCGCCCAGCCATGGCTGGACTGCAACATGACGTGTTCGACGCACTAGCCGCAGGACTTCTGGCCGAGCCGTCACTCCCCGAACTAGCAGATCTCGAGTCGAAGGAACCGATGAGAGACTTGGCGGCCGAGCTCCGCGCTAATCCTCAAGGGGTCGCCGATCGAGTTAAGGACAAGCTCAATCAAGCTTCACTAGAATATCGATTGCACCAGGAACGAAGGCTTCACGACTTGGAAGCAAGCTTCCGCCAAGAGCAACGGGACGCCGAAGCCGTGAATGCCCGCCAACAACTGGAGAAGCTGGAAGCACCGCGCGCCCGTCTCGTATTGGTCCTAGATCAGCTCGAGGAGCTGTTCACTTCCGGTTTTCCGGAAGAGCTGCAGTCGAAATTTATCACCGCCATTTCGCTGCTGGCCCGGAGCGGACGGGTCTTTGTGCTCGCGACGCTGCGCAACGATTTTTACGCTCGTTACCAGGGGTTCGACGAGTTAGTAGAACTAACAAAGCCCGCCGGCAAATACGACCTCCGGCAACCGACGCCGGACGAGATGGGGAACATGATTCGACTGCCGGCCGAATTAGCCGGTCTCGCGTTCGAGGCAGAACCTGTAACCGGCCAACGCCTGGACGAAGCGTTACGCGATGCCGCCGCCGTAACCCCGGAGTCTCTGCCGCTTCTTGAGCACGTTTTGTCGTTGCTTTACGAAAAGCAGGCCGCTCGGGGTGATGATTTGCTCTCCTGGTCCGACTATCGGGAACTGGGGCAATTAAGGGGCGCGCTGGCGAAGCACGCGGAGGCGGTATTCACGACGTTGCGACCAGAGGAACAAGAGGCTTTCCCGTCGGTGATGCGGCATTTAGTCACCTTAGGTCAGGGTGAAGAGGAGGTCCCTAACCGGCGGACTGTTCCCTATTGTGATCTAGTCGCTTCCACTGGGATCGAGCCCAACCAAAAGACCGGTGCACAAGCGTTTGTTGATCGATTTATCGAGAGCCGGCTGTTGGTCGCGGATACTGATCCTGGTGGAGCGGTCACGATTACAGTTGCCCACGAAGCGCTGCTGCGAGAATGGCAACGCGTTAAAGAGTGGCTCGGGCAGAACCGGGAGTTCCTCAGAATGCGAGACCGGTTGGATTCCAGCCTCAAGCTCTGGCTGAGCCGCGGCCGGCAAAAAGATGACCTCCTGGGCTTGGGGCTCCCTCTGGCAGAAGGCGAAACGCTGATCAAAGATTTCGGATCGTCCCTTAGCCAAGAGCAGAGTAACTACGTTCGAGCTAGCATCGCCGAACGCAGACGACACAAACGGGTTCAAGATCGGGTTCGTTACTCGATTATGGCGGTGATCAGCATTCTAGCGATCGTCGCTGGTTTTCAATGGTACCAAGCAGAGCGACAACGCAATAGCGCAGCTCAGGCCCTTAAATCTGAAGCTGAAGTCACTGCCAAGTTACAGGACCAGTTGCGTCAGGCGAGTTGGGCCAGCTTCAACCAAGCGGAACGCCAATTCCAGTTGGGAGAATGGCGAGAAGGCGTGGCTTTGCTCGCCCGTGCCATCAGATTCGACCCTGCGAACCAAGTTGCTTCCCAGCGATTCTTTCAGGAGTTGATTATCCATCGGGAGAAGGCGCTTCCACCGCTGGTCGCAACCTTGACTCACAGCGATGTCGTCTACCATTCGACATTTAGTCCTGATGGTACCCGTGTCCTCACAGGCAGTTGGGACAAAACCGCCAAACTCTGGGAGGTAAGCTCTGGCAAGCTCCTCCTTTCTCTGGTTCATCAAGGTGCGGTCAATGCCGCTAAGTTCAGTCCGGACGGAACGCGTATCCTGACCGCGAGCGCGGATAAAACGGCAAAGCTGTGGGACGCAGCTTCAGGTAAACTTATGGTTTCGTTTTCACATCAGGACGGCGTTACTGATGCAGCGTTCAGCTTGGACGGGGCCCGGGTTCTAACCGCTAGCGTCGACAAAACCGCTAAACTCTGGGACGCAAATTCCGGTAGGCTGATCGCGAGCTTCACTCACCAAGGCGGTGTCAATTGCGTCGCCTTTAGTCCTGACGGTAAGCGGATTCTCACCACCAGCGGCGATCGAACCGCGAAAGTATGGGACCTAGAATCTGGGAACGTTGTTGCCTCGTTTGTACACCAAGCGATCGTCTACCACGGAGAGTTCAGTCCGGATGGCGCCACCATTCTCACGGCCAACGGAGACCGGACAGCAAAGATTTGGAAAATAGATTCTGCCCGTCCCATCGCTTCTCTTAATCACGAGGATGGCGTTTACTACGCCGTTTTCAGCCCCGACGGGACTCGGATCCTGACTGCCAGCGCGGACAAATCAGCAAAGCTCTGGGAAACATCAACCGGCAAATTTCTCGCCTCCTTCGAGCATCAAGACGGGGTTTACCACGTAACTTTCAGCCCCGACGGACAACGGGTTTTGACCGCCAGCTGGGATAGAACGGCGAAACTCTGGGAACTAACGGGTAAGCTCATTGCTTCTTTTGAACATCAAGATGAGGTGCAGGATGCGGAGTTCAGCCCGAATGGCGCGGAAATCGTTACCGCAGGGTGGGACAAAACCGTAAGACTCTGGCGCGTAGCTCCAGGAGAGTGCATTGCCTCCTTCAATCATCAAAATTCCGTTAACGACGCTGAGTTTAGCCCGGATGGTAACCGGGTCATAACCGCATGCGGAGATAACACCGCTCGTATCTGGGACGCGAATTCGGGCAAGCTGCTGTCATCGATTCCGCATCAGGAAAACGTCCATACCGCTGTCTTTAGTCCCGATGGCGCTCAGATCCTGACGGCAGGCCCGGATCGCAGCGCCAAGCTCTGGGACGCGGCGTCGGGCAAGTTAATCGCTTCCTTCCCGCATGATGAGTCTGTTACTGCCACTATCTTTAGCCCGGACGGAAAAAGGATTCTAACCGCTAGCGCAGATAGGTCGGCCAAACTTTGGGATAGGACTTCTGGAAAACTAGTGGCCTCCTTTGTCCATGAGGATGGAATCAATCACGTCGCCTTCAGTCCAAACGGTGAGCGGATATTGACGGCCAGTACGGACAAAACCGCTAAGCTTTGGGGAACGACGTCTGGCAAGCTGCTCGCCTCCTTCGATCATGAGGACAGCGTTAACCACGTCGCCTTCAGTCCGGACGGCGCTCGCATCTTGACTGGAAGCGAAGATAGAACCGCCAAGCTCTGGGATGTGGCTTCCGGAAAGCTCATATCTGTTTTCAGCCATCAAGGGGCGGTGCGATGCGCAAATTTTAGTCCCGACGGCGCCACCATCCTCACGGCGAGCGCGGACAACACCGCCAGACTCTGGGACGTGGCATCAGGCAAGCTGATCGCGATTTTTACTCATCAAGATACTGTCAGGTCCGCTGTCTTCAGTCCCGATGGCGCTCGTGTTCTTACCGCGAGCGCAGATCAGACTGCCCAACTTTGGGACAACCGCACCGCCGTCACGCTGGCCGGCGACGGGTCAGACCCGCGCGCATCAAGGGCGGCTCCCCCGATCCCGTTGTCGGCTCTTTCCGATGTCGCTAGCGGAGTGCGATTTTCAGACGAGGGCTCGCTGGTTGCCGTGGATGAGCCCGAAAGAGCGCAGCTGTTTAGACAACTGAACGCTTTGGCGGTAGGCGACGATCCAGGGGCCCGGTTCCTCCGATGGTTCCTCGGAACCGGAGGGACCAGAACCGTTTTCCCAGCCAGCGACACCCAGGCAGCGGATTGGATCGACAACGCACTCTTGACCAACCCAGACCTGACCGAAGAATGGCTCCGAAACGCTCTCCTGTTCCTACCCGACAATGCCTTGCTTCACCTTGGCTTAGCAAAGTTCGAGACTGACTCCCGCCGCGCCGATTTTCTTCGTTCGTTTGGCTTAGCCGAACTACCCAAAGACAGCGTTCTCTGTGTCCGCGCCGCCGAGATGCTGCTCGAACAAAATCAGCCGGCGCTAGCGCTCGCCGCAATCGATAAAGGACTTCTCGTGGATCAGACCAACTCGTCCGCTCAGCGTCTTCGCCTCAAAATTCTGGATTCCATACCCAAATGAAAAGAGTTCCATGCGAAGGATTTACTGATATAATTGGAAGAACTCTCCAATCGGGAATCCTCCAATGAACGGACTCCGAAATACGCTGACCTCCGGTTCCGTAGGGATGATGCTTCTGGTTACCGCCAATGGGTTTGGCAGCTCGTCAGATCAGACCGCGCGTTTTAGCCGGCTTGCCACAACTGCAGGACTGACTTCCAAAGTATTTCTCGAAGAGGAAAAAGCAGGTACGCCGGATAAATCAAACCTCGATAGCGACGGAGTAATCTTAAAAGGCTTTGATGCCGTCGCTTATTTCAAGGAAGGAAAGGCAGTGAAAGGGAATCCTGCGATCACCAGCACCTATCACACCGCCAAGTTCTTATTCACTTCGCCAACGAACAAGGCCGATTTCGACAAAGATCCCGCTAAATACGCTCCTCAATTTGGCGGATTTTGCGCGTATGGGGTAAGTCTCGGTGTGCTGGCTGACCCCGAAGGGCCAAGTGCATTTATTGTCTACAAAGGTAAGCTTTATATCTGTGGCAACCAAGGGGCGTTAAAGGACTTCAGGAACGGCCTCGACGACAATATCGGCAAAGCCGAGAAGAATTGGCTGCAGCTCGCTGCACCCTGAGGTGGGCGAATGGGCGGAACGGCGCACCGGCGAAACGGCGAGTGGGCGTTAATGGCGTGGACGGCAATGTTTGGGAGCGGCCTTAATTATCCATTTCTCCGATTGGTCGATCATTTTTACGATCTGAGCGATAATCTTGTCGCATGCGTCGTCGAGTGCTTCAAAGGTCGTCTGCTCGATGTAATTGTGCCTAAAAGAAAACTCGACATGCACTTGCGTTTCGCCGGCCTCGGTCTCGGCGTCATTGAGCTTTGATACAAACGCCGCTGGATACCGTCTTTTTCTCCAGGCCTCTGCCAAGTTGGCGCAGATTGAACGACAGGAGCGCCTGATCTGGTCGGTTAGCGCATAACGCTCCTCGACTGGAAACCCTTTCGTTATATCGAAAATGTTCAATGATAGGGACATTGCTCCTTGATAGACGTCTAAATCACGAAAATGCTTAATTGGCCTCATAACGTTATATATATTCGTTATATTATTATCTTCTGAGCCTTTTGCCACATGATTTTTATCCCGCGTCGCCGCGTGGTGCCCATTCGCCGTTTCGCCCATTCGCCCACTCGCCGTTTCGCCGGTGCGCCCATTCGCCGGTGCGCCCATTCGCCGTTTCGCCACTCACCGCGGGCTTGCGTTCCGCCCGCCACATGGCATATCAGCGTCCAGGGCATGCTTTTCCGCGTTTCTCACGTTCCGATTACCACTACACGGCACCGGTCGCTGGAAGCGTATCTAGAGCTCCGGTTGAAGCCGCTCAATCGGCGGGATCAAGCCGTTAAACAGCATACCCTCACCCTGGAACCGAATGTAAGCACCTCCGACTACGAAGATTATTTCGGAAACCAGGTCTCGGTCATTTCCTTGCCCTTCCGGCATACTCGCCTCGTTATCGAAAGTGAAGTGGTCGTCAGCACGACTCGGTTGCCGCTGCCGGAGCAGAGCTTGGCGCTTAGCGTCCAAGAATCCCGACAAATCCTGAGCTCGACATTGCCTTTCTCGTTCGATTATTTGCAACCGACCGAGATGGTGAGGACTGGCAGGGATGCCACCCAATGGGCAAAACGATACCTGCGTGGAAACGCGGTGGTGCGAGAGGGTCTGGAAGAACTGAACCGCGCCATCCACGAGACCTTTGAATATCAACAAGGGTCAACCAAGTTTTACACCGAGGTCAGCTACGTGTGGAAAGCCCGAAAAGGAGTATGCCAAGACTTTGCGCATATCATGCTCAGCGTACTTCGAACCGCCGGCCTTCCGGCTCGCTACGTGTGCGGCTATATTGAGACCACTCCGCCCACTGCGGCGGGAAATGGTTCGCCGCGGTTGGTTGGTTCCGTCGCCACCCATGCCTGGGTAGAAGTGCTGGTGCCCGGCCAAACCTGGGTGGCGTTAGATCCAACGAATAACTGTTGGTGCGGAGAACAACATATCGCTGTTTCGTTCGGACGAGACGCCAGCGACGCTGCCCCCGTACGCGGCACTTTTAAAGGAGCAGGCCATCAATCCATGAAAGTCAAAGTCCGAGTAAGACGCCTGAAGACATCCCCACCCACCACCGGCGTCGCCTGACGCTCCGCCTATGACAAATGACAGATTACAGCGAGGCAAAACCATAGACATGAAGAGACCCCGAAAGGGCGAATGGGACCCAGGAGCCGGTGGGGCGAAAATCTCGGCGCGGGGAAACGGATACCACTTCGCTGGCTGGATCGCGCCGGATTTGAGCCATGCGTGCGGGTTGCATCGCCCAGGATATGATCGTTCTCCGACCTCTCCAAACCCGACGCGGTGGTACATCCACGGAGCGGCTCAAAACCGGCGCGGAACAGTTTTAGCGGTTAGCCACATCCTCGGCGCGCCGAGTTTTTCGCCCCACCGGTCGAGGGTTTCATTCGCCCATTCGCCGTCTCGCCACCCACGTTCCCGGCGCTCACGCTCGTTCTCACTCGCTCTCGCTCGTTAACTATGCTTGTCCTAATCGAAAACTGTATGCGATACAGTTACGAAAAGCCGGTCAGCTTTTCACCGCATCGAGTTCGCTTATTTCCGCGCACGGACCAAGCGATCGTGACGCATCGCTTGGAAACGCTGATTAACGTTCCGGCGGATATTCAATATCGCCGCGATCTGTTCGATAACCTGGTAGCAACCTGCTTTTTCCCGCAGGCAGCTGACACCTTAGAGATCCGCTCCCGACTCAAAGTTGAGCTTTGGCCGAAGAATCCCTTTCATTTTCTTTTAGCGCCCCGCGCGACCGAAATCCCGTTCGAATATTCGCCCGCAGAAGCCAACGTCTTGGAACCTTTTTTGACTGTAAAACCGGAAGAAGATTTCGATCCGGACGATCTCTGGCGATTTGGGACTAAGCGGGACACAGTCGACGCGCTGGTCGACTTGGCCAAGTTTTTGCACAACGAAATCGCCTACGAAGTGCGCGAGGATGGAGACGCTCGGTTACCGGCCAAAACTCTCGAACTTCGATCTGGTGCGTGCCGTGATACCGCCTTGCTCTGCGCCACCATCATGCGAAAACAGGGACTCGCGGTGCGACTAGTCAGCGGATTTCTTTGCGATTTCCATATGGATGTTCCCGATCGCCGGCCGGATAGCGCTCTCCACGCCTGGATCGAGGTCTTCCTGCCTGGCGCCGGTTGGGTGGGTATTGACCCCACCAACGGCACGTTTTGCGATCATCGGTTTGTTCCTACCGCAGTCGGGGTCTCTCTTAACGACGTTGCGCCGATCGAAGGCAGCTATTTCGGGCAAGAAAAGGTTCCCGGGACGTTCGATTCCAAGCTCCAGCTGAGCCTCGTGACGGAGGAAGATCCAGAGCAGATAGCGGAGCAGGTTGAACAGTCCCTCAAAAACCAAAATGTGCTCCTCACCATGGGTGGTGAACCGACTTATGTTCCCGAGAATCCGGAAGGCGCAGAGTGGAATTTCGCCGCTGTCGGCCCAAGCAAACTGCATTACGCCTTCGCCTTTGCCCAAGCCGTGGACAAAGGAGTTTGGCCAGGCTCACTCTTGCTTTACTCCCCGGGGAAACTTTATCCAGGCGAGGTCAATCCGCGATGGGCGTTGCATGTACTGCGCCCGGAAAGACCTTTCGAACCGGCCAGCAAAACTCAAGACAGCAAACCGGACGAACGACTCGCTAAACAGTTTCGAGATGGCGTGGTCCAAAAGCTCGGGCTGGAAGATCGCTGGTTGAAAGCGGTCGATCCAAAAGAACCAAAAAAAGCGGTTTGGGTGTTACCGCTAGATTATTCCGACGATCGGTGGCGCACCGAAAAATGGAACCTGCGAAGGTTGGAACTCTTGGAAGCCGAAGGACCAAGCGGGCTGCGTCTGCCCATGCAGGACTTGCCCCCGGAGGCGCTGAAACGAGCCCTGGTAATGGATCTCGCTCCGGATCATATCGATTTGTTTCTTCCGCCGCTATTATCGGTTCCGTTCGAACAGTTGATCCGCGTCTGCTCGGAGCTTCTTAAAACCGTCGCCGTTAATTGGCAAGGTTACACGCCGGTTGATACGCCAGGCACTTGGTCACACTTAATTTTTTCCGCTGATCCGGGTGTACTGGAGGTGAATCTGCCAGCATGCTCCACTTGGGAAGAGTACAAAAAATGGATCGAGCAATTGTCGAGAATTGCTTTATCCATCGGCTTGCGAGCCCATAAGGAAAGCAGCACGATTTTCGGGACCGGAGGCGGGAATCATATTTTGTTTGGTGGGATCACGCTTCAACAAAACCCGCTTTTCTCTCGGCCAAGTTGGCTCTCCTCTATTTTGCGTTATTGGCAACGCCATCCAGCACTGTCGTATTTATTTACCGGAGCGTACGTGGGTCCCTCGGCCCAAGCTCCTCGACCGGACGAGAGCGGTCAAAGCCCGTTAGACCTGGAGCTGGCCTACCGCCAACTAGAAAAATTACCCAGTGGCGATCAACGCGACGCGATTAGTGAGATCGTCCGGCATCTCCACACCGACAGCGGCGGAAATCCGCATAGAAGCGAAATCAGTTTCGACAAATTCTGGAGCCCGCCCAACGGTTTTCTCGGACTCATCGAATTCAGAGCGGTTGAAAGCCTACCCCAGACCGAATGGATAGCCGGCGTGGCTCTCTTGTTTAGGGCCATCGCGTCTTATCTGCTCGAAAAGCCTTACCAAACGAGTTTGAAGGATTGGGGAAACAATCTACACGACCGATTCTTTTTGCCGACGCCGCTCTGGATGGATCTCACTGATGTGCTCACCGACCTGGCGCAGTTCGGCGTGGCTTTCGATCCAACCGTCTTCCGTCAAATATGGGAATGGCGGTTCGCTGGTTTACTCACGTTTGAAGGATTAACCGTCAGACGTGCCTTGGAAGCTTGGCCGCTTCTTTCCGATACGCCGAGAGACGGTAGCACCACCAGCCGATTCGTTGATACGTCGATGGCGCGCTTAGAGTTCGCCGTTACCACCGAGGCATATCGTAACTTTGCCGTTTACATTAACGGCCGAGAACTCCCTTTCCGCTCGCTTTCGCCGCGAGAATTGGTGGCCGGCTTGCGGTATCGAGGGACTGCTCTCTATCCATCGCTCCATCCCAAGATTCCGGTCCAGTTGCCCCTCGAGCTCACGCTCGTGAACCGCGAAACCGACCAACCCGTCCGGAGATTTACCCTGAGCGCAGGCCAAACCGCTTTCACCGAGCAACAGGGTAAATAGCTCGTCCGTAAAGCTCCCCTAGAACCCGGTGTCCCCGAGCTCATGACCTGCGACCTCCGGATCGAAGAATCGCTCTTCCGCGAAGACTAACGAGCTACATCCTCGCCAACACGGAAGCAGAAATAGCCGCGAAAAGGCGCAAAAAGCGCAAAAAAAAAGAAGCTGCAGAGATTGTACAAGGCAGCTTAGCCTTCGCGTTGAAAAGGCCGCTTTGTCAGGTAGCAGGCTAATATCTAGAAGGTGGTTACCTTCCCGCCATAAAGTCCGGGTACTGGCGGTAATTTTTCTTTCGTTTTCTTTTTTGCGTTTTTTGCGCCTTTTCGCGGCTATTTCTGTGGCTCGATTACACCCACCACCGCGCGCAATCCCAGCACGTAACCGGCCGCGCCGAAACCGCAGATCACACCGGTCGCTACCTGGGAAACATAAGAACGATGTCGAAATGCTTCCCGGCGGTGAATGTTCGATAAATGGATTTCGATCACTGGGATCTGCACAGCGCTCAATGCATCCCGAATCGCAATCGACGTATGAGTGTACGCGCCCGGGTTAATTAGAATCCCCTGCCCTTTTTTCCCCGCATCTTGAATCCAATCAATCAGTTGCCCCTCGTGATTGCTTTGCAGAAACTCAATTTGCAGCCCCTGCTTCGATCCGAAATCGCGGCAAGCCTGCTCAATTTCAGCAAGCGTGGTTTTTCCATAAATCTCCGGCTCCCGCTGTCCCAGCAGGTTCAGATTCGGCCCGTTCAAGATATAGATGGTCTTCACGTGGATTTGGTAACCAAGCCTCAATTTAACCGCGAATGCATCCGCCTCCGCAAAGCCTACGGCGCGACAGGCCGCGAATGAAAGCAAAATTCACCACAGAGACACAGAGTTCGCAGAGTCTGAAAACCAAATTCAAATGAGATCTTTCTCCGTGCTTTCTATGTCTCTGTGGTAAAAGTCCGATCTCATTCGCGGTTAATCTGCGTCTATCTGCGTTCATCTGCGGTTGAGTCTTCCGTTTGGGATCCTAGTTCCTCCGGGATAAAATGCGCGAAATGCTCCGGCTTTACCTTCCGCTTTGCTAAAGCAACTCCGACTTGTTGGATCTCGCCCAGGAACTCGATTGCATCCATCGGCTGAACATGTGCTGGCTGAACGTTAGGCAAGCCGAGCCAATCCAATCCCTCTCGAGAGAGCTCAGCATCATACCGCACATAACTAAATAGCTTCGAACTACCACGTAGACCGGAGCCCCGCATATCTCCCAACTCCGAATCGATTGGTTCACCCTCCAACGTTTCTCCAAAGATCCGGCAGAGAAAATCTTGTTCTTGTTGAGCCGCCGCCAGGAGTGCAGCCGGTACCCGGCTGGCGTGATACAAGATGTTCATTTCATTAGGACTCAGGTTCGCGTCAGTGCCGGTACTATTGCCGCTGCCAACCGAGATTAAGAGGAGCCGATCAGGTCCGACCTCCCAACCCAGCCGGTAAACGTCGGCTGTCGCCATCAAAAAGAGCTGGAAAGCCGGGTTGTGATACATCGTCATGGCGCCGTCCACAAACACAAAAGGTCGTTCTCCAACGTGGATCACTTCCGGTGGAAAATAAGTTGGAGCGGCGGTACTGGCGCGCACCAATTGCCACAATGGCAGTTCCAAGTTGCAGTCGGGCAGCCGCCGATCATTGAATGTCGCTGCCGGATTGTTACATACCGGCCAAGGTGAATTAGTGCTGGCGTTGGACAGGACCAACGTCAACAGAGTTTGTAACCGGTCGGATCCTAACTTCGTGTCACCGATCAGTCCTTGCAACAGGGCCGTCAGCGCATCATGTCGAAACTTGGAACGAAACCTCTCCCAAAGCCTAGACTTCAGAAACATTTCCGGGCCAGATGCGATAAAGAAATCCCGGATCTCATCCATTGATTTTCCGAGCGCGACCAAGGCGGCGGTAATTGCGCCGCAACTCGTTCCTCCGACATAGTCGAAGAAATCAGCCAGGACGAGTCCAGGCCTACCCGTGAGATCACGCAACTCTTTTTCGAGCTTGGCCAGTACTTCGATACCGACCAACCCTCTTATGCCACCGCCATCGCAAGCCAAAAGCCGGCGACTACGTTTCGGCATCAATTTGGTATGAAAGCTCATTGAAGGGTTCCCGGTTCGCGGTTCACCGTTCACCGTTCACGGTTCTCTATATCGGGAGCTCCAGCTTGTGGGCGAGACTTTTTCCTCCTTCGATTAAGCGTCGAAGGAACCCAGCGTGCGGTAGGGCGAAAATCTCGGCGCGCCCAGGATCCGACTAACTCTTAGACTAGATCACGCCGGATTTGAGCCGCTGCGTGGGCGTGCCATCTACGGAAAATTCTCGAGAACCCAGCGTTGGAGACCCGGGCGCAATAAAGGCGATAGCACGTCCACGGCGCGGCTCAAATCCGGCGCGGACCAGTAGCAAGGGCTAGTTGCGTCCTCGGCGCGCCGAGATCCTCGCCCCACCGCGCGCTGGGCCTCCCGCCCATCAGCCTCCTGGCTCCTGGATTCTGGCTCCTGGCTCCTCTCCAACGCATTCCCTCCGCAAAGCGTTGCTACTCGCGCAGCACTCAATTAAAAGAGACTTAACCCTTCATGAATCACCTAGTTAGACACGCCAATCGGCGCGCTTTTCTCGCGGCTTGCGCCGGGATTGGCGTAACCTCTAATTTCTTCGCCGGCGCCCTCTGTGCACTCGCGTCTCAGGACCCGACATTACAAATCGATGACACCATGATTGACCAGGCCGCCTTTCTGGCCGGGGTCTCGATTACGCCAGGTCAGAAGAAAGACATGCTGGTGAAACTCAATCAGCAACTCCGGGCGATTAAGTCAGTTCGCAAACTGAACCTGACAAACGACGTGCCCCCAGCCTATCGATTTGATCCGCTGCTCACCAATCGGTCTCCGTCCGAACCAGAACCGGTCCGGACGACGAAAGCCATTAGCCAGGCGCCGAATATCGCAGATTCAGAGATTCCCAAAGATCTCGTGCGGCTCGCCTATTCGAGCGTACGGGAGCTTGGCGAACTCCTGAGACGACAAAAGATCAAGGCGGTCGATCTGACGCAAATGTATTTAGCGCGACTGAAGCGCTTTGACTCGAAGCTCCATTTCTTGGTGACACTCACTGACGAACGCGCCATAGCCCAAGCAAAAGAAGTCGATCGAGAGATTGCCGCCGGCCATTACCGAGGGCCGCTTCATGGCATCCCTTGGGGAGCAAAAGACCTGCTGGCAGTCAAAAATTATCCGACCACTTGGGGCGCAGGTGGGTTCGAACATCAAACCATTGATGCCGACGCAACCGTCGTTAGACGCCTCGATGAAGCCGGCGCCATCCTGGTGGCAAAGCTAACGCTGGGCGCTCTAGCCAATGGCGACAAATGGTTCGGTGGCCGGACCCGCAACCCGTGGAATCTAGATCAAGGTTCTAGTGGTTCATCCGCCGGATCGGCCTCCGCTACTTCGTCTGGATGTGTGGGGTTCGCCATCGGATCTGAGACCCTCGGTTCGATCTCGTCTCCTTCGACCCGCTGCGGCACCAGCGGATACCGCCCAACTTTTGGCTTTGTGCCTCGCACCGGCGCCATGGCGTTGGCCTGGACGATGGATAAACTCGGACCGATTTGCCGCTGCGTTGAAGACTGCGCCTTGGTAATGCAAGCGATCTACGGTCCCGACGGGTCCGACCTCACCGTTCATCCCGCCCCGTTTTCTTGGGATGCGAAATTCGACTGGCATTCCTTGAAGATCGGGTACGTCAAAAGCCTGTTTGAACCGCCCAAACAAGAAGAAACGCCGCCAGAGGATGCTAGCCCGGAAGAATTGAAAGAATGGGAAGACCAAAAGGCGGATCGCGCTGCCGCTCGGGTACGCGCCGATTATGATCGCCAATATGATTTGGCCACGCTTGATCGCCTGAAAAAAATGGGGGTCGATCTCGAGCCTGTCGAACTCCCCGATTTTCCCGTCGGCTCAATTGCCCAGCTTCTCAACGCGGAAGCAGCGGCCGCCTTCGACGACTTAACGCTCAGCGGAAAAGATTCCCTTTTGACCGAGCAGAGCTCTGAGGATTGGCCCAACCTTTTCCGGGTTAGCCGTTTCTATCCCGCGGTTGATTATATCCAGGCTAACCGGGCGCGAACCCTCTTAATGCGCGGCATGGCAGAACTTTTCTCCAAAGTCGATGTGATCGTCGTTCCTTCATCGTCAGCGGCGCAGCTGATCATCACGAACCTGACTGGACATCCGGCCGTTATCATCCCGAACGCGATTCGAGGCCAAGATGCCCCTAAACCACCTGCAATCGACACCGGTGATGACGATAGTATCGGCGGGCCGGGCACTCCGATAAGTATAACCTTTCTCGGCGACCTTTATCAGGATCCGAAGGTCCTCGCCTTCGCTCGTGCTTACCAAGCTGCATCGAGTGTCCTGAATTTGAAACCTCCAGGATTCGAGTAAACCTCGGACATTGGTCAGGTTAACCGCGAAGCGATTACAGACCCGCGTCTTTTGTTGTGCAGTTCCTTCCGCGGCGTAGGCTAGGACTTAAAGCGCAGTTTAAGTCGATGTCGGAGATTGCGTCCTCAACACCAAAAAGATGCGCAAGGCCAGCTTGCCAGGTCCGCCGGTGCTAATGTTGAGACCGTCCGCTACTATCAGCGGATCGGTCTGATAGAGCTCCCGCGGAAGCCTTACGACGGCGTGCGCTCCTACGACAATGAGTATCTGCGCCGGTTGCTATTCATCCGTCGTGCCCAGAAACTCGGGTTCTCGCTTGAGGATGTCCGTGCCTTATTAGACCTGTCCAGCGCCGACTGCCAACAAGTCCAAAAACTCGCGGTAGAAAAGCTAAATTTAGTCAAAGCGAAACTCCGGCAGTTACGAGATGTCGAATCCGTTCTCACGAAGACGATTCAACAGTGCGGGAAGCGCAAAGCTCCCGAGGGCTGTCCAATTATCGAAGCCCTGGCGAAAACACTTGAATCCACCTTGACACCGTACGCCGGTACAGGGCGTAGGCTGCATGCATATGCTCAAACCGTCTGTCCCTTCTGCGTCCAAAACCAGGTGATTGCTGCGTTTTTTGTTCCCACGGTTCAGTAAAGTACCCTTCGATGCAGAACTCAGCCTGCTGCTAGAGCAACATCGTTGCAGCAGTTTTGCTGATTAAGACGCATAACGATTCAGCCGCGAAACGCGCAAACCCTTGTGCCAGCCGTAGCTGAGAGCTTGGCACCGTTGCTGCTAAGCGCGTGCGTCGTCCATATTACGCACGCCATTTCAATAAGTATTCTATGAGCTCTCCAACCTTTGCAGTCCGTGGCCCTGGCGGTCAACCAATCCGGTTCGCCTATTGGGTACCGAATGTCAGCGGCGGTCTTGTGATCAGCAATATCGAACAGCGCACTAGCTGGGACATTGACTATAACCGCAAGCTAGCGCAAACCGCGGAGAACAACGGGTTCGACTACGCCTTGAGTCAAATCCGTTTCACAGCTGGTTACGGCGCTGAATATCAACATGAGCCAGTGCTCTTTAGCCATGCTCTTTTGGCGGCCACCAAGCGTTTGAAACTCATCGTCGCTATTTTACCCGGACCCTGGAATCCGGCCGTCGCTGCGAAACAGCTTGCTACGATGGATCAACTGACCGGCGGTCGCGTGGCGGTGAATATCGTGAGCGGTTGGTTCCGAGGCGAATTCTACGCGATCGGTGAACCTTGGTTGGATCACGACGAACGTTATCGCCGATCAGAGGAATTTATCCGCGCGCTCAAAGGCATCTGGACCGAGGACAGCTTTACCTTCAAAGGTGACTTTTACCGGTTCAATAGCTACTCCCTCAAGCCCAAGCCCCTTTCGCAACCGCACCCGGAAATCTTCCAAGGCGGTAGCTCTCGAGCGGCTCGCGATATGGCAGCTCGGGTCTCAGATTGGTATTTCACGAATGGCAACACGCCCGAAGGCCACGCTGCCCAGATCGCCGATATCAAAGCTAAAGCAGCTCAGAACGGGCACTCGGTCAAAATCGGCGTCAACGCATTCATCATCGCTCGCGAGACCGAGCAAGAAGCGCAAGATGTATTGAACGAAATTATCGAAAAAGCCAACCCGGAAGCAGTGAACGCCTTCGGCCATGAAGTTAAAAACGCCGGGAAAGCCTCTCCCGAAGGCGAAGGTAACTGGGCGAAATCCACGTTCGAGGACTTGGTGCAATACAACGACGGCTTTAAGACCAATCTGATCGGCACACCCGAACAAATCGCGGAACGGATCGTGCGCCTGAAAACGATTGGGGTCGATCTGGTTTTAACCGCCTTTCTGCACTTCCAGGAAGAAGTCGAATATTTTGGGAAACGAGTGTTACCCCTGGTTCGCGAGCTCGAACAACAACGGTCTTTAGTTGCCGCTTAATTCAATTTCTATGGCTGATATCTTACTTATTTCAGGCAGTCCCACCGCGTCGTCGAGGTCTGGCGCGTTGCTCAGCTATTCGCAGAACTGGCTACACAACAAGTCGAGCTTCGAGACGGTGCTGGTCAGCGTCCGTGATTTTGCCGGTGACGACCTAATCTTAGCAAAATATGACAGCCCAGCTTTCGATAGCTTCAAACAACAAGTCAGCAACGCCGCTGGGATCATTGTCTCAACCCCAATTTACAAAGCTGCCTATACCGGTTCCTTGAAAGCGCTGCTCGATATTCTGCCGCAGTATGCGTTCCGCGGAAAAACCATCTTACCCATCGCATCCGGGGGCTCTCCCGGGCATCTGTTAGCGATCGATTACGCCATCAAACCCGTCCTTTCAACGCTGGGTGCGAGCGACATTTTGCAAGGGGTTTACTTGGTCGACCAACAGTTTCGGGTTGAAAATGGCCAACCGATAATTGCGGAAGAAATCCACCAGCGCCTCGACGAATCGCTGTCCCAGTTCCTGGCAAATCTCGAAAGCCGTGCAACGGTTTAGGTAGGGCGAAAAACTCGGCTTCGCAGGGCCTACGTCGCGGGCACGGTTCTGTGGCGTGATAAAACATAGGCCAGGGCCGCGCCAAAGCGTAGCGTCGGCGGGACTCGGCGCCGACGGCGAGATCGTGACAGAGAGCGCTGACACCAACACCGCTCGCGGCATAATATTCCCCTGCTACCACGGCATCGTCCCGCGGGTGCGCCTGCGCGTCAACATAAACGATCGGTCGTATACGGCCCTGCGCGCGGTAGGGCGAAAAACTCGGCGCGCCCAGGAAACCGTTTACTCCTTCAGATTACTCCGCGCCGGTTTTGAGCTGTTCCGTGCGTGCGCCACCCGACTGGGTTATCTAGATGCGCAAAATCGTTGGCAGGACGGGGAGTAACGCAACCGCATCGAGCTGGCACGTCCACGGCGCGGCTCAAAACCGGCGCGACACAGTTTAGACGGGTAGCCGAACGACGAGCGCGCCGAGTTTTTCGCCCTACCGATCAGGGTCGTACAGGGCCGATCGCTTATGCTGACGCGCACCCGCGGAGGCGGGAAGGCCGCGCTCCATACCCCTCAAAATCTTCCCAGCAACAAAATTCCTAGTAGACGAGACAAAGGCTACCATTATAGTAGAGTATACAAATACCCGCTATAAGTAGACCACTGGCCGCTGAACCCAGCTCTCGCCCCAAGTCATCCCAACCGCGGGCAAGAATACTGGTGTTTGACGACCCTCGATCCCGAGCCTTGCTCGACCGGATCAGGCTCGTCGCGCCCAGCGCGGCCAACGTCCTCATCATCGGTGAAACGGGGACAGGCAAAGAGCTCATCGCGCGCCACATTCACCAGCTGAGCGCGAGGGGCACCGGCCCATTCGCCGGCGTTAACTGCGGGGCGTTCTCTGAAAATTTGGTCGAGAGCGAACTTTTCGGACACGAGCGTGGCGCCTTCACCGGTGCGCTTGGCGCCAGAGCAGGCTGGTTCGAAGCAGCACAGGGAGGCACTCTGTTCCTGGATGAGATTGGCGAGTTACCGCTCCATCTTCAGGTAAAGTTATTGCGTGTATTGCAGGAACAACAGGTCGTGCGGATCGGCTCCCGCCAACCTATTGAGATAGATGTTCGTATTGTCGCTTCCACCAACATCGACTTAGAGAAAGCGGTGACTGCCGGTCGTTTCCGGGAAGATCTCTATTTTCGTCTTAACGTGGCAACTCTCCGGGTCGCGCCACTTCGCGAACGCCGCGGTGACCTCCTCCCCCTCGCCCACTACTTTCTCCGCGAATATTCGCAGCGGCTCGGCACCAACGTCAGGCTGAGCTCGGAAGCAGAAGCGCAGTTGATCAATGGATACAGTTGGCCGGGTAATATCCGAGAACTTGAGAACGTCATTCATCACGCCCTGATCGTATGCGACGGCCAAGCGATTCGTCCGAGTGATTTGAACCTCACTAACTTGCGGGCCGTTAGCCAATCGGCTCCAACCACACATCAAGATACTACCAGCTCAGGCGAGGAGCAGCTTCGCAACGCTCTCCTCACACTATTCATGGCGGAACCGGCCCAGCTCCATAGTTTGATTGACGACACCGTAATTCGCACCGCATATAACTTTTGCCATCGTAACCAAGTCCAAACCGCGCGGCTCCTTGGCATCAGCCGCAACATTGTTCGAGCCCGCCTCGCTCATTGCGGAGAAATCACTTCCTCTCGATCCAATCCTACAACCGACTAAGGTAATCTCGAACACTTAAAACGCCATTTTCATGGAAGGAGGCGGCGTCGCACACCCATACGGAGGGGAGCCGCATTCCGCATGCTTCGGCCCCAAATCAGGAGACGGTCTGTCGCGAATCAAGCCGACTCATGTGTACACACGCGGCTCCCATTGCGGTGGCACGACCTAGAGACGTTTTAGCTCCAAGGTGTTGAACACGTCTTGGGCCCGTGCGTCGACTCGGCGCTGCGATGCTGTTTTGGCATCACTAGCATTTCACCTAACCACTGCCTCTATCTCATCAATCTCGCAGCACATTGCTGCTGAGCCAGCAGCAGTTCCTTTCTTTGGGCTCAACCTAAAAGTCGAACCACCTCCTGTAAGCTAACTTTCCCACAACGTTAGTAACTCAGCACCAACTGTTAATGTCTCACTCCCACCATTAAAAGCTGGCCGTCTACCCCCATGGCACCTCTCCTGCTAATATACCCGCCAAACTCTAAACCATGAGCAAGCGCATCTATTTTAACGCTTTCCATATGAACTGTGTCGTCCACCAGTCGCCAGGCCTTTGGGTGCGTCCAGACGACCAGATGCAGGAATACACGAAGCTCGCTAATTGGGTTGAATTGGCCAAGCTGTTGGAAAAGGGTAAGCTCGATGCCTTGTTCCTGGCCGACGTCGTCGGTGTTTACGATGTTTACCGAGGCGACCGCCAAGCAGCGGTTACCCAGGCCGCTCAGATCCCGGTCAACGATCCGGTTGCCCTGATTCCAGCCATAGCTTATGCCACCGAGCACCTGGGGTTCGCTTTCACGAGCTCGGTCTTACAGAATCATCCGTTCGCTTTCGCTCGTACCATCTCGACTCTCGATCATCTAACTAACGGCCGTATAGCCTGGAACATCGTTACCTCCTATTTGGAAAGTACCGGCCGGAATTTTGGTAGGATCGGTTTGCCGGAACACGATGAGCGCTACGCGATCGCCGACGAGTATCTTGAGGTCTGCTACAAACTCTGGGAAGGAAGTTGGGAGGATGACGCCGTCGTTAAAGATATCAAACGCGGTGTCTATGCCGACCCGGCCAAGATCTGGGATGTCAAACACAACGGCAAGTACTTCGCCGTAGATGGCTGCCACCTGGCGGAGCCTTCCCCGCAACGCACGCCGGTACTCTATCAAGCCGGCGCGTCATCGCGAGGTAGACAGTTCGCTGCCAATCATGCTGAATGCGTCTTTGTTCTTGGACCTAACCGCCACGTAGTAGGAAAATACATTCAGGATACCCACGAACGAGCTGAAAGGTTAGGCCGGAATCCGGAAGATCTCCTCTTCTTTGCTTATGTCAAAGTGATCACCGGGGGCACCGAAGCGGAAGCCCAGCGCAAATATAATGAATTCTTTGAACAGATTAACTATGACGGCGGACTAGCTCTCCTAAGCGGCTGGACCGGCATTGATTTTGGTCAATTCGAACCGGACCAACCGCTCGAATACATCGAAACCAATGCGATTCGTACCATTGTGCATGGCTTTACTGAGGCTGATCCGACCAGGACATGGACGTTACGTGATCTAGCCAAATATGTCGGCATCGGTGGCGCTGGTCCCGTCTTGGTAGGTACCCCGGAGCAGATTGCGGACACCTTCGAAGAGTGGGTCGAAGCCGGAGTAGACGGGTTTAATCTCGCGTACGCCATTACCCCTGGCACCTTCGCTGACTTCATCGACGGTGTCGTGCCCGTCCTGCAAAGGCGCGGGCTGATGCAGAAAGAATATCAAGAAGGCACACTGCGGGAGAAGTTGTACGGCCAAGGTCGCGCCCGGCTGCGTAACGATCATCCCGCAGCCACCTATCGCATTCAAAAGTCCAGCCCGATCAAAACTTCGCCGATCGCTCTGGCGCGGGCTCTGAGTCGTTAGGCGTTGCGATCAACTGCCTCTGGAGCAACAGCTGGCGTGCAGCAACGTTGCTCCAGCAACAGTGACACCGCCAAAATCAGAGTCTACCATTGTTAGTTCGCTCGAGAACACCCACTAAACTAACTTTGGTACAGCTGTTGCTTAGTCGGGCACGTGCAAACCGGGATGAACCAAGGCATCGTTGATCTCCCCAAAGCGGCTACCGGACGGTCGGGAGTAGGACATTCACTAGCTTTGCGACTCGATGCTATCTCGCTCTCATTCGGCGGGGTCAAGGCGCTTGCCGATGTCCATCTCGCGATCGCTCCCGGTGAGATTCGCGCCATCATTGGACCAAATGGAGCGGGTAAGAGTTCTCTGCTTAACGTGATAAGTGGCATTTACCAGCCCGATCACGGACAAGTCTGGATCGGAGATCAGCGTTTTTCTCGCGTGCCGACTCAACGGCTGGCTCGTTTGCGTGTAGCCCGCACTTTTCAAAACTTGGCGCTATTCAAAGGGCTAAATGTTCTCGACAACGTCCTGCTTGGTCGAATCGCCGACCGCAAAGCAACCTTTGTAGAGCAGCTCCTCGGATGGGGCCGGGCTAGACGCGAACAGAGCCAAGCCAGAGAACGGGCCGACGCCATGCTCGATCTCCTTCATCTAAAACATCTCTCCAACCGCTCGGTTAATTCGCTGTCCTACGGATTGCAGAAGCGGGTCGAACTCGCTCGCGCTTTAGTCTCCGATCCAAAAATCTTGCTTCTCGACGAGCCCTTGGCCGGCATGACCGCCGGTGAGAAACAGGAAATGACCCGTTTTATCAGAGCTGCCCGCGATAAGATTGGAACTACTATCATCCTTATCGAGCACGACATCGGAGTTGTGATGGGTCTTTCCGACAAGATTGCGGTGCTGGACTACGGGCGAAAAATCGCAGATGGGACACCGCTTGAAGTGCGGGCAGATCAGGCCGTGATCGATGCCTATTTGGGCGTGGCCCACGAGGAAAGCCGAGCTGTTGAGGTCTAATGGTTAACTTCGATTTCGCATTTCTCATCGAAGTGTTGGTAGGCGGTTTGTTAGCCGGCGTGATGTATTCACTTGTCGCGATCGGCTTTGTCCTGATTTACAAGACTTCTGGCGTCCTCAACTTTGCCCAGGGAGCGATGGTTCTTTTCGCCGCGTTGACCTTCGTCAGTCTGTTAGAACGTGGAGTACCATTCTGGCTTTCCTTGATTATTACGCTCGCGGTCATGGTCATTTTGGGGATCGCCGTCGAGCGAGTCGTTCTGCGCCCGCTCGTGAATCAGCCTCCCATCACGTTGTTCATGGCAACCCTTGGCCTTTCCTACATTATTGAGGGTGCGGCCCAGCTGTTGTGGGGCACCCAGGTTCATGGGCTCGAACTGGGGATCGATGACACTCCGTTCGAGATTGCCGGTGTCTTGATCAGCAAGTTCGACCTCGTCGCCGCGGCCATTGCTGCCGGTATGGTTATTCTGCTGACCGCTTTTTTCCGCTACACTCGGATTGGTCTCGCCTTCCGAGCCGTGGCCGACGACCAGTTCGCAGCCCTCGCCGTAGGACTTCGCCTGCCACAGATTTGGGCTGCCGTTTGGACTGCCGCGGGCATGGTGGCGCTAGTAGCGGGTCTCATGTGGGGAGCCCGCCTCGGTGTACAGTTCTCACTTTCTCTTGTCGTCCTGAAAGCCCTTCCCGTGCTGGTTCTCGGGGGTTTTGACTCGATCCTTGGCGCCATCGTCGGCGGCTTGCTAATCGGCGCTTCGGAGAAACTCGCTGAAGTTTATATCGGTCCGATGTTCGGCGGGGGAATTGAAGGTTGGTTCGCTTACGTCGTTGCTCTCGTTTTCCTGCTTATCCGTCCGGCCGGATTGTTTGGCCAGAAGCTAGTCGAAAGGGCCTGACACTATGTCCACCATTGCCACCAAGATTTGGACGACGCCACGACTGCGAGCCTGGTTGGCCGCTTTGGCACTCTTGATCGTCGCCTATGGCCTGGTTCCATACTTCGGCACTACTTATCTTCTCGAGGCGATCCTTACCCCTTTTCTAGCCCTCTCCCTGGCCGCAGTCGGACTTAACTTGCTGACCGGATATGCCGGCCAACTCTCGCTCGGCACTGCCGCTTTCATGGCTACGGGAGCGTTCGCCGCCTACAATTTCAACTTACGTATTCACGGATTGCCTCTGACGGTCAGTTTGCTCTTAGCTGGGGCGTGCGCAGCGGCCATCGGCATCTTATTTGGCTTGCCCAGTTTGCGACTGCGAGGGTTCTACCTGGCTGTCTCCACGTTGGCTGCCCAGTTCTTTGTGCAATGGGTTCTAACTAAGTTCGGATGGTTTTCTAACAACAATCCATCGGGCGTAATCGACGCCCCCCCGTTATCTCTGTTCGGTTTCTCTTTTGAGGGACCTCTGGGGCGTTATCTATTTACCTTAACCGTCGTGGTGATACTCACCGCCGTCGCCCAGCGGATTGTAAGCACACAAACTGGACATGATTTCATCGCTATCCGGGACAATGAGCTAGCCGCCAGAGTAATTGGAATTCCGGTCCTTCGGACTAAGCTGCTCGCGTTCGGCCTCTCCTCCTTTATCGTCGGGGTGGCGGGAGTCCTATGGGCGTTTGCTTATCTGCGCACGGTAGAACCCGCCGGCTTCAACCTCGATCGATCCTTTCAGATCGTGTTCATTATTATCATTGGTGGCTTGGCGTCGATTCGCGGAGCTTTTTTCGGTGCGGCGTTGATCGTCGTTTTTCCGGTTATCTTGTCCTGCCTCGGTAGCTGGCTGTTTGGCGGGCTCTTTGATTCCGGCATTCTCGATATGAGCCAGCGCATCATTCTTGGGCTGCTCATTATCATTTTCCTCATCGTAGAACCCAACGGTCTCGTGGCTCTTTGGGACCGCCTGAGCCAATCCCTGTCTTCTATTACCGCATCCAAACGAAATCATCCTTAACTTATGTATCCCACCCCACCTAGACCCGGCGATATCGTCAATCCCTTACGATCCACCTCGATAAAACTAACCAAAGTCAGTTTGTTGGCCGGTCTTACGCTTACCGTTACTAACTTCTGCGCTTCTCTGGCCCAGGCCGATGAACAGAATTTTCCGTTGCAAAGCTACCGGGTAGGAGCGTACGCCGCCGGCGGCACGGGCTTTTTCGGCGGATTCATCGACTACATGAACTTGATCAATATCCGAGATGGCGGCGTAAACGGGGTTAAACTAACCTGGGAGGAAGGCGAAACCCAATACGAAGTCGAACGCGGGGTCGAAGTCTATGAACGCCTGAAAACGGTGCCTGGTATTGCGGCGTGGAACCCGCTCTCAGTTGGGATTGCCTATGCCATGATCGACCGAATCACCCAGGATAAAGTGCCCTTGATTACCGTTAACCACGGGCGCACCGATTCCACCGATGGCCGCGTCTTTCCTTACGTTTTTCCGTTGTTGCTGAATCCCTACAGCGAGACCTCAGGCATTATCAAGTTCATCGGAAGTAAATTAGGCGGTATTGACAATCTTAAAGGTAAGAGAATTGTCGTTCTCTACCACGGTTCACCCTACGGAAAAGAAACCATCCCGATCTATGAGCTCCTAGCGCAGAAGTATGGCTTCACCGTTCAGCAGATCGAAGTACCCCACCCTGGCAACGAGCAACAGTCGCAATGGCTGACCATTCGTCAGGCCAAACCTGACTATGTCGTCCTACGCGGTTGGGGCGTCATGAATCCAGTCGCTCTCAAGACCGCGCAAAAAGTTGGGTTTCCTAGTGACCATATCATCGGCAACGTTTGGTCTAACTCGGAAGAAGACGTCATCCCCGCTGGAAACGCAGCGAAAGGATACATCGCTATTACCACCCAAGCTTCCGGCTCTCAATATCCGGTGTTGCAGGAAATCATCAAAACAGTCTACGGCGCTGGGAAAGGTAATCTCCAAGACAAAAGCCGCATCGGGAGCGTTTATCACAATCTGGGAATTGTGAACGGCATCCTTAACGTCGAGGCGGTCCGCATCGCGCAAGAGAAGTTTGGACACCGCACTTTGACCGGCGATGAGGTCCGTTGGGGTTTCGAACATCTCCGATTGGACCCGGACCGGGTGGCCGCCCTTGGCGCCAAGGATCTATTTCACTCGATCAATGTGACCTGGGACAACCATGAAGGCGACGGATTAGTGACGTTTCAACAATGGGACGGCACGAAATGGAAGGTCGTCTCCGACTGGATCGCTCCCGATTGGGCCCTGCTCAGACCGATTATCGAGAAGTCGTCTACTGCTTACGCAGCCGAACATAATATTAAACTCCGCACTGCGGCCGAGGCCGAAGAGGTTACTAACAGCGTTGCCTCCAAATGAGCCGGCCAGATCAAGCATGGGACGCCTTGCTTTCCGTGGATCGAGTGGCCGCTATCTACAATGACTCGATCATGGCCTTGCATGAAGTCTCTCTGACCGTTCAGCGCGGTGAAATCACCGCGCTGATCGGCGCCAACGGAGCCGGCAAAACCACTACTCTTAAGGCGGTGTCCAATCTTCTTCCCGCTGAACGTGGACATCTGACTTCTGGCGAAATCAGGTTTATGGGGCACAACGTTTCGCGCGCAACGCCCGCGAAACTCGTCGGATTGGGTCTCGCGACGGTCCTGGAAGGTCGTCACTGCTTCCGCACCCTCACCGTCGAGGAAAACCTAATCACCGGCGGCGTAGCCCGAGGATCCAGCCGGCAAGAACTCGATCGCGATCTGGAACGTATCTATACGGTCTTCCCGCGGCTCCGGGACAAGCGGAAAACCATTTCCGGTCTGACCTCAGGCGGAGAACAGCAGATGACCGCCATTGGCCGGGCGCTGATGTCCCGCCCGAAACTCTTGGTGCTGGACGAACCGTCCATGGGATTGGCTCCTCGTATCGTCCAGCAGATATTCCACACCTTAAAACAGCTGAACGAATCCCAGGGTCTATCCATCCTGGTCGCCGAACAGAATTCGACCGTTGCTCTTCAGTACGCCGACAGCGTTGTTGTCCTCGAAACCGGTTTCACTGTGCTCGAGGGCTTGGCAGCTGAACTGCGAGACCGCACTGACATCAAGAACTTCTACCTGGGCGAAAGCGCTTTGGCTAATTCTGACCATGGCTAGAAATCGACCTCTAATTACTCCCAAACCATAAAGAACCAACTATGAGTACTACCCTGGAACCCACTCTCGAAAAGACACAGAAGAAGGGGGTGCCTGCATTCCCGCGGCCCGCTCAACCCGCCTACATCATTAAGAACGACGCCGAAGCCATCGCCATCGCCGAACAGCTGGCGGCGGACTTTGCCAAGGGGTCAGCGGAACGCGATTACACCCGGACCTGGCCAATCAAAGAGCTTGATGCATTTTCTCAAAGTGGTCTTTGGTCGATTAACGTTCCCAAAAAATTCGGTGGACCGGAGGTTTCTTACGCCATCCTCGCGAAGGTAGTCGAAATCATTTCCGCCGCCGACTCCTCCATTGGCCAGATCTCTCAAAACCACCTCGGCGTTGTGGCCGCGATTCGGACTGTATCCGATGAACCGCAACAAAAGCTGCTCTTTAACGAGGTGCTGCGGGGCACACGCTTTGGAAACGCATTCTCGGAATTCGGCTCCAAGCGCGCGGTCGACTTCGAAACGAAATTCACTGACGCCGGCGATCACGTAATCGTCAATGGTCAAAAGTTCTATTCCACCGGGGCTTTGCTCGCTCATCTGGTACCCATTGTCGCGTTAGACGAAGAAGGGCGTGCTTGGTACGCAATTGCAGAGCGCGATTCAGTTGGACTGACCGTTATTGATGACTGGTCGAGCTTCGGCCAACGCACCACACTTTCCGGAACGGTATTGCTCGACAATGTCAAAGTGCCAAAGACTTATTTGGTCCCAGGCTATAAAGGGTACGACAAGCCGACCACCGATGGAGCTGTTTTCCAAATCATCCAGGTGGCAGTGGATACCGGGATCGCCAAGGCCGCGATCGATGAGACCGTTGCTTTTGTACGCAGCAAGTCGCGTCCTTGGGTAGATAGTGGTCTCGATCACGCTTGGCAGGACCCTTACACGATCCAAGCGGTCGGTGACCTCACCCTCCGCTTACACGCAGCTCAAGCGTTGCTCGAAAAGGCCGGTCACGCCATCGACCATGCGATCGCAAATACCACCGCAGAGACCGTCGCTGCCGCACAAATTGTCACCGCTGAATCCAAGATTCTGTCGACTGAAGTTGCGATTGCCGCTACTAACAAGCTATTTGAGTTAGCCGGCACGCGTTCTACTCTCGCCGAGTACAATCTTGATCGCCATTGGCGCAACGCTCGTACTCACACCTTACACGATCCCGTTCGTTGGAAGTACGCCATCCTGGGAAATTATTTCTTGAACGGTGTTAACCCGCCCTTGCACGCCTGGAGTTGACCGGTAGAGACTAGATGATGGAAGCCAGGTAACGTGTGGAGCGTGCCTCGCTTGCGAGGCCGTGGTGAGCAAGGAGAAATCGGAACGCACGCCCTTCGTTGCTATGTGCGCTCTATCACTGTCAGGATTTCCTCATGACACAGGGTCTTCTTGGGTTGGTATTTAAGTTAATATTTTAGGAGCTAGAAGCTAGAATCTAGCCTAGGAGCCAGGAGAGAAACGACTCATAGCGTCGGCGGATCCTTTTGGTGTCTTCGATAACGTATTGAAAGCAGCTTCTTCTTTCCGGCACCACAGAATCCACACCCTCCTAGCTCCTAGCTCCTTTCAGCTAACTTTGCGCCTTATATTCGACTCCAAGGGCTTTCAGTAGCTTAGGATCAATCCTCCCGGTGACGGGTAGTCCATGATCCGATTGAAAGCGCCGGATCGCTTGAAGGCTGCCTGAGCCGATTACGCCGTCGACCGGGCCTCGATAATAAGACTGCTGGGCAAGCTTGGATTGCACAGACGTCGCCAGATCGTTCCAGTACTGAGTGCCATATTGCGATTCGGAACTCGTTTGTGACTCAGAACTCTGCGGATCGTCATAGTAAGGATAATCGGCATAGTCTGGATACCACCACCATGGATCCCATGGTCCCCACCCGGGGAAGCCAAAGGCCGCGAAATCGAACCCGACGAAGAAATTATGGCGGAAAAAGAACTCGCGCCCTTCACGTTCGAAGCCTTCACGCTCATGGCGATCTCGAAACCGATCCCCATGATCGGAGAAACGATCTCGGCGGTCAGCAAAGCGGTTACGCCGATCGGTGAACCGGTCAAAATGATGGTCCGCCCCCCCTCGATCCGAGCGGTGATCAAAATGATTCGCTCCGTTGCGGCTAAGGAAATGTGAACTCATCGAAGGTCGACCTCCCATCCCGTGTCCGCTCATACTTCCCATCCCGTGTCCGCCCATGCCTCCCATTCCGTGTCCTCCCATCCCTCCGCCCCCACCCGACGGATGTGCACTCGCAATTTGGATAGGAATAGACAACAACGCGGCAAGGGCTGCTGGCGTCAGCCAGCGGAAAAAAACTAACCCTTTCATAGACTACAACTCCTCAAGGAAAACTACTGGCTGTTTTTCCCAGTTTTTACTCAAATGATTTAGCTGTCCGAGGCTCGCCAAACTGAGTTCCTGGTCGGAAAACCGTGTCGGCGCGCCTATCTCAGTGAGGCGCTCAGCGATGCACCACTGCCAGTCGAGGCACCATCGAACTGCATCGCCTCCATTGATGAGGACTCATCATTGGTCAGTTTATTCCCGGTCGAGGCAACAGGCGCGCGGCGCGCGGTTTCCAATCACTCCTTAAACCCAACTCCTTCCGCTGGGATTGTTCACGTCCGATTTTGCCCGCGAACTACTGCACGGTTTTGTCCCGGAGGGACCGGATGAAGGTAGCCGGGCATGAAATGCCTGGAAACGGAGCTGTCGGACTTTGTCCCGGAGGGACTGAATGATCGTAGCGACTCGACTGAGCTCGCCGAAGTCCAGGCAATTTATTGCCTGGTATCGGTGCAAAAAGGCGAACCGTCCCGTAGGGAACGGTATGACTGGGTCCGATAGGCGTGCTACGATCAGGACGATTAATCAACTCTGGGTAGGGATCAGACCGTTCCCTACGGGACGGATTCTCGATGGAACCTGTTCCAGCCCCGAAAGCTTTCGGGGCTGGCTACCATCATTCAGTCCCTCCGGGACGGGCTCCGTTCGAGCTCACGAATCCCAAAGCGGCTTACCTTGGGCCTAGTCTTAGTCTTCGTGTTCTTCGTGTCTTTGTGGTGAATAGGAATCAAGCCCTAACGCCCATACAGCCTCACCTTATTAAGCCGTAATGCATTAGCCACAACTGACACTGAGCTAAACGACATCGCTGCACCAGCAATGACCGGACTCAGAAGCAGCCCATAGAACGGATATAGGACCCCGGCCGCGATGGGAACTCCCAGCAGATTGTAGATGAAGGCAAAGAATAGATTCTCCCGGATGTTCCACATCACTTTCTTACTCAGCAGCAACGCCTTCGCTATTCCGTTCATGTCTCCCTTTAACAGGGTAATATCAGCGCTTTCAATCGCGACATCGGTGCCCGTCCCCATGGCGATACCGACATCGGCTGCTGCCAAAGCGGGAGCATCATTAATCCCGTCTCCGGCTACTGCGACCGTGGCCCCTTTCGCTTTCAGCTCTTGCACCAAACGTTGTTTGTCATCGGGTTTAAGACCGGCCCGCACGTCATCGATGTGTAATCGCCCTGCTACCGTTCTAGCAGTGTCCGGGTTATCACCAGTGGCCATGACTATTTTGACCCCCAGCTCATGCAGTCGCTGAATTGCGCTCGGAGTGCTGTCCTTAATAGGATCAGCGATTCCAATTAGTCCGATTGCCTCGCCAGCGTTAGCCACCCAAGCGATACTGCGCGCTCGGCCGCTCAATTCATTTGCCTTGTTTTCCAATTCCTTGGAAACAGTCACTCCGTTTTCCAGCAAGAACTTCTGGTTGCCCACCAACACGCTATTACCATCCACGACCGCCTTCAGCCCGGCGCCGGTAACCGACAGGAATTGCTTCGCTTCTTTTGGACGGATGCCTCTTTTGTTGGCCGCAGAAACGACCGCTCTCGCCAGGGGATGTTCGCTCTTTATTTCCAATGCCGCCGCTAGTGCCAGCAGAGAGTTCTCGTCAAAGTCAGCACCGTTGACCAGGTCGGTGACCTCCGGCTTACCGGCGGTCAAAGTACCGGTTTTGTCTACGACGAGATAAGTAACCTTTTCTGCGGTCTCAAGCGCCTCTGCGTTCTTGACCAGAATCCCTGCTTGCGCACCTCGACCAACAAGCGCACACGGGCACGCGATAATCAGGACCGCCACAGCGTTCACCACCGCATAAGCCAATTTCGGCTGAGGACCCCAAATCGCCCAAATCAACGCCGTCAGAACTGCGACTCCGATAACCGTCGGAACAAAATAGCCGGCTACTTGGTCCGCCAGCTTTTGAATCGGAGCGCGACTACGTTGGGCCTCAGCCACCAGGTGAACGATCTGAGAGAGAACGGTCTCAGACCCAACTTTCTCCACCCGCATCACAAAGCTTCCGGTCTGATTCACGGTCGCACCGATTACCTTTTCGGCAGGACTTTTCTCAACCGGCATTGGCTCTCCCGTGATCATGGATTCATCCACTGTGCTTGATCCGTCCGTAATCGTTCCGTCCACTGGAATCTTCTCTCCTGGCCGCACTCGAACGAGATTCCCTGGTTGCAACGCATCGATAGGAACCTCTTCTTCGTGACCGTCGGCGATTAACCGATGTGCAGTTTTCGGCGCTAAACCGAGTAACGCTTGTATCGCTCTACCCGTCCGGCGGCGCGCTTTAGCTTCCAACCATTGACCAAACAGAACCAACACCGTGATCACCGCCGCAGCTTCGAAATAGAGATTCAGTTCTCCGTCCTGCTTGAATGACTCCGGAAAGATGTTTGGGAACGCCGTCGCGATCGCGCTATAGAGGTAAGCCGTGCCCACCCCCAGCCCAATCAAGGTAAACATGTTTAGGCTTCGATTGACGATCGAACGCCACGCCCGCACGAAGAAAATATCGCCACACCAGAATACGACAACGGTGGCTAAAACGAGCTGGATCCAATTGTTAATCGCGGGTGGCACGAGCTGATCTATGCTTAGGCCCGGAAGCATCTTGCCGAGTGAAAGGAATAAGATCGGAACGGTCAGGATCACGCCCAGCCAGAATTTTCTTGCTAGTGATTCGCCCTCGGAATCGGCCTGTGCCTCCGGCGCAGCCGCTTTAGGCTCAAGCGCCATTCCACAAATCGGACAGTCGCCGGGATGATCCTGCTCGATCTGCGGATGCATCGGGCAGGTATAAGTCACTTTACCGCTCGAAAGAGAGTACGCCGGATTAGGTTCCAGGGACATACCACACATCGGGCAGTCACCGGGCTCGTCCGATTCGACTCCGGAACACATCGGACAATAGTAGGGTTTGGTCGGCGGCTTTGATTCTGCGTCACGTGCGGCAGCGTGACCAGCATGGCCGGCGTGAGCACAGTGATCGTGCCCGTCATGGCTGTGCTCGACCTCTACACCTTGGTTTTGATCTTTAGGTTCAGACATCACTTATCTCCCGTCATTCCATACCGAGCATCGCATCGATGCGTCTCGTAGCCTAAACTGCATCGGGACGCGGTCATTCTTCTATGACCGCCGTCATAGAACGTCTGATTTCGGTAAGCGGCTAGTCTCTTAGAACGGAAGAAGCATTGGTCACGCGCCTGAGCTGCGCACGGTAGCGGCCGGCGGCTGCCGGACCGCTACCGATTAACGACCTATTTGTCATAGCCTCGTAGCACCCTCAGCCACCAACGAAGTCCGACGAACAGGAACCGCCAGTCTTTGAGGAATTCGGGGGGCTTACCTTCGATGATGTGTCCAAGCACTTGGCAAACCCAACCCGCCGTAAACAACGACAACGGAATTTTCCAAAATCCTCGAACCAGCGGAGCGATCAGAAAGAGCGGAATTGAAACCGCAATCATGGGAATGCCAAACTTGTGAAAAACTCGGTTGATCGGATTCTGATGACTTTTTTCATAGCGATCGACCCATGCATCCACTGGAACATCGCGGAATATTAAGTGAGAACGGGACATAGGGCAGTGGCCGGTAATCAGCAATCTCCAATCAACAATCGCTGTTCAGTAAAATAACGATACTGAGGGAGAAGAAGAGCAAGCAACAGAAATTGTCGGTCTGAAATAGCTGGAAAATAGGGCTCTGTTTTCTCCCTCGTGCTTGAATGCTCGAGCCAGCGCCACTATGATCGGCGACTCGTGGTTGAAAATTCACAGGCAGAACCACCGGGGAGGGACCTGATCGTCAACTCGCTGCCAGCGACGGATCTCGGCGAAGCGGACCGTATTTTCCGGATCGCCTTTGGGACTTTTCTGGGCCTTCCAAATCCAATGGAATTCTCCGGCGATGCAGACTACATACGGACTCGCTGGATAGCGGATCCCTCGGCGGCTTTCGGAGCTTACCTAGGAAACGAACTTGTCGGTTCCAACTTCGCCACGAGATGGGGTAGCGTTGCGTTCTTCGGCCCCCTGACGGTTCGCCCCGACCACTGGAACCGAGGTATCGCGAAGCGGTTGCTTGGACCGACCCTGGACCTTATGGCGAACTGGGCCGTGAGGCACGAAGGGCTGTTTACGTTTGCCCATAGTTCAAAGCACATAGCTCTATACCAACACTTTGGGTTCTGGCCGCGTTTTCTAACCGCCGTAATGTCAAAACCGGTGAGCGAAGCTGCACCTGTGACCGAATTTTCTCGTTACAGCGAAGTCGCAGAAGGTCAGCGTGAAGAATGCTTACGTGCGTGCCGAGAAATGACGGACGCCCTCTATGAGGGTTTGGATCTCTACCCTAACGCGACCGAGCGTGACAGTTCTTTTACATGAATAACAAACACTACAATCTCATTGTGTTCGGTGGCGGCAACGCGATTTCGACCGCCATTGATTGCGGGGCGAAAGGGATGAATGTCGCGCTCGTCGAAAAAGGACCACTGGGTGGCACTTGTCCACATCGCGGATGCATCCCTTCAAAATTGCTCATCGGCTACGCGGACGCCGCCGAACACGCGCGCAAGGCGGAGCGGTTTGGTTTCGAGACGACCGTGCGCATGCCGGATCCCGACGCGATTCTCCGTGACACCTTCGACTTCACGAAAAAATACGACGGCATCCTGGAAAACGCGCTTGGGACTAGCGTCACGCTCTATCGCGGCCAGGCCACGTTTGCCGCTAACCGAGCTCTCCGGGTAAACGGCAATTCCATCTCTGCCGACAAACTCGTCCTGGCTACAGGTAGCCGACCGCAACGCCCTCCGCTTGACGTGCCATATTGGAGCAGCGACGACGTCTTCGAAATCCGCGAAATGCCGAAGTCGATAACCATCATCGGCGGCGGCTACATCGCTTGCGAGCTCGGCCACTTCTTTCACGGCGTGGGCGTGGACACGTTGCTCGTCGTCCGCCGCGATCAACTCCTGGACCGCGAGGATAATGAGACACGCGCTGTTTTTATGAAAGGCTTCTCTACGCGCGTGCCCGTAACATTCAACTCGACAATTGGGTCCGCCACGCACGACGGTTCGCGTTTTCACATCAGGATTGCCCACGCCGATGGCACCCAATCCGAGCGCGACAGCGAAGCGCTGCTTTTCTGTATTGGCCGCGCGCCGAACAGCGACAACATCGGCATCGAAAATACGGACCTGAAGCCGAACGCGCACGGCTACATTGAGACCGACGATCGGTTGCGCACGCCGGTCGAAGGCGTTTATGCGATGGGTGACATCGCTGGCCGCTACATGTTTACCCATGCAGCGAACTTCGAGAGCGAGTATCTGGCTAAGCAAATCGCAGAGAGCCGAGACGAACCCATTAACTACGGTCCAATGCCGCACGCAGTCTTTACGTCACCCGAGATCGCCGGCGTCGGTGCGACCGAGGAAGAGTTGAAGAAGAGCGGCACACCCTACGTTGCCGCGTCGGTCCCGTTCATGAACACCACCAAAGGCCGCGCTGTGAAAGAAGAGCACGGCCTTTGCAAATTACTCGTCGCGCCTGACCACAGAATCCTGGGCTGCCACATTGTCGGCTACCAGGCGTCCGTGCTGCTGCACGCCGTCCTGCCGATCATGAAATGGCGCAACGACATTCACTCGCTCGTAGACATTATCTACATCCACCCCTCACTTGCCGAAGTCGTCCGCGGCGCGGCGAGGAAAGCCGCTGGCATGTTGCCAACTAGCTGCAGAGACATGACCATAGCGAGCCGTAGTTGACGATCGGCATGTTGCCGTAGTTTAGAAAGTCGAAACATGGTAGTCCTACTTTTGCGGCGACATCAAACGGCTATAAACGATCAGTGACCTGGCCTTCTGCGGCAAACTCATAAAGGCGTTTTGGCGACAACACTTCGATTTTGCCCCGCTCGGTGCTGATGATCTTCGCATCGACCAGTTGCCGCGACATGCGGATCGCGGACTCGACCGTCGTGCCCGCTAACTTAGCCAACGTAACCCTGCTTTCGGGTATCTCCGGACCGAACTTTTCAAAAAGGTAAATCAGCGCGCCGGCAATTCGTTTAGGAACATCTTCGATGCTCAACCCGCGCATGTCTTGGGCGTGACACAGTCGGCGACAAGTGTCAGCCAGCACTTCTTTCATAAAACGATGATTCCGGGCCAACAGATCGTGCATGTCTCGGATCGGAAAGTGCAACACTCTCGACGGTTGCATCGCCACCGCTGTGACCGGATATCGAGGACACTCGACATAAAAAACTGCGCCGAACAGGTCCTGCGGCGCGGCCAATTCCATCATGAATTCGTGACCCTTGCTTGTCAGCTTGACCAGCTCGACTTGGCCGGTCACGACAATCCACACATCGGTTGCATCCTCTCCTTCGTGGTACAGAACTTCGGCGCCCTGATACTCCCGAACGTTAGCAGTCCCCGCGAGTTCCTCCTGAGACCTTTCATCCAGTGCCTTCAGCAGCCGATGCTGACTGATCACCGTGAGGGCTTGGGAAAACTGCTTCATGAAAATAATCCTCTCGACGCCAAGCCAATATGTTGTCCTATCCAACCAGCAGCCAGCGGTTTGTTTAACCGCTAATGTTCAATCGCTCGGCTAGCCGGCACCCAACATCACGCGCAATTGAAGATGGTCGCCAACCTATTGCGATGCTCGCTTTCGCGGTCGAATGCGCGACGGACCGCGGCAAAAGCTTCAGCTAACGGAAAGATATCGCGAGTAACTAGCAGATCGGGATCGGCCGCGCCGACTGGATGCCAATAAACTCCCTCCGCGGTGATCGTTACTTCGGGCACCAAATCCGCGCGGGCCAACGCGACACCGTCCGAGGCAAAACCTCGCAACGCAATCCGGCGAATCACCCGGTCTTCCTCACCAATCTGATGAGAATCGAGGAACCGGCGACACTCGTCAGCTTCCTCGTCGGTTGAAACCGTCGCAGCCAATCGCACCCGGAAGCCTTCCTCGCGAGCAGACTGAATTCCCTTCCATGCACTCATCCAAGTGCCTTTTCCGCGGTGTTGATCGTGCCGCTCAGGGGTAGGACTATCAAGGCTAATTTGCAAGGTGAGCCGATCCCGCGGCAACGAACGGAGAGCTTCCAGCCGCCACCCCACCAGTAGCATCCCGTTAGTAAGCACAGCCGTGGGAGCCGCTAATGTACAAGCGGCCAGGATATCGCCAATCTCCTTGAGTAAAAACGGTTCGCCCCCGGTCAAGAAGATCTCTTTGACGTCCAGTTCTGCTGCCTCGCTGGCAATCCGCTGCACCCGAGCGAGCCCCAGTTCTTTCCGGGCAGCTTTAGGCGACGAACGAACGCAGCAATAGTCGCAATGCAGGTTACAATCGAAGTTTGTATACAACCAGAGACGTGAACCGACCGGGCGATCATTGTCGGCATCGGCCGGGGCCTCCCCGCACCGGATCAGCCAGCGCATTCGGCCCGATTCGGCACTCGAATCGACTAAGGTATTGCGGGTGAAACGGCACCAGGTTTCAAGGCCTGGACCCAGCTCTGGATTGCTACCAACGATTGCCAGCAGGTCACCCGAGCGACAACGGCGCAGTGCCGAAATAAGCTCGGGCAATAGCCCAGTGCCAAACGATTTATCGCCGGCATCGAGCTCAATGTTCGCCTTGATTCGCATACGCTGACTTTGAGCGGCTAACTTGTCGATACAGTTTTGTTGGTATCACGCCTGGTTAAATGATCCCCGCGCCTTGTATCGAAATCAAATCGCGCCTCTAGATTTTTTTGTCCGCTCAGGCTACGACAGAAGCCGGACCAGACGGCCCCATAAACCATGATCAGCTGATTTCTGTTGGCCGCGCCACAAGACAGCATCCAAACCCAAACTTCTTCCCGGCCTTTGCACGAGGAACATTATCTGGATGATGATCAGGAAAAAGTAGGCCCAAGGCCATTCGCCGGCAGAACGATAAAGGCCTAGCCAAAGGTTAATGGCCATCAACGCTCCTACAAATGCTCCTAACCTGCTAAACAATCCCAGCATCAGCGTCGCCGCAACCAGCACTTCGAAAATATAGACTTGGGGTGCAAAGAAGTGGAAGTGTGGAAGCACCACATCCTTTACGAACTGTTGCTGCAGCCCCGTGCTTGCCCATTTCACCATTTCCTCCATCCAATAGCGCAGACCTTCGTACTCCGGGGGCGCCTTCCACACGGATTGTTGCCACCACATTGCACCGATAATGAATCGGGCCAGCCAATTCCACACGTGCAAAAATGAACGCTGGCTCGGGTCTCGAAAAAGATTGAAAGCCGCGATGACGATGCTCGCAGCTATCAACAGCCAAAAGACATAGCTCGTCCACTCTTCCTGGGTAAGAAAGTCAAGTACATCAGAAAATGGATTTGTTCTCACACCCTGATCAATTAATTAGCGGCTTCTCTCCATCAGCCGCTAAACCGTTAATATAATTTACACTACTGTTCGGAATCACATAGCTAAGAACTCGCTACGGATCCAGTTATTCCCAAAGAGCTTCTTTTGCCTGGCTCATCCCGCAGCCGCTGGCCTCCCATGCGCGTCAGCATAAGGCGAGGCCGTGGAGCGCTGCCTCGCTCGCGGCCGCGCATCTGCGTCAACATAAGGAAACTAATCTTTGTCCCGGAGGGACCGAATGATCGTAGCCAGGCAATTTATTGCCTGGAACAGGTCCAATCGAAAATCCGTCCCGTAGGGCACGGTCTGATCCTTACCCACAGTTGGTTAGTCGTCCTGATTCGTGGCACGCCTATCGGACCCAATCACACCGTCCCTACGGGACGGATCCCTTTTTGAACGGGATTCCAGGCAATAAATTGCCTGGCTACGATCATCTGGTCCCTCCGGGACAAACACACCTGCGTCCTTATGTTGACGCGCATGCGCGGCCGCGGGAAGGCAGCGCTCCACAGCTGCGGCCACACGTCTATGATCGATTCAGAAAGGCGACCCGAATAAACGTCACCGCAATACGAAAAGCTGCGAGAATTGTTCCTCTAAAAGTTCCGGAAACTTTGGAGACACCACCCCGACGTCGGCGATGATCCACCGGAATTTCCAAGATGCGGGCTCGCCTCTGCGCGACCAGCATCTGCATTTCCAGATTCCAGCCGTACGTTTCCTCTCGCATCGGTAACGACTGCAACAGGCCCGACCGGATCGCTCGAAAAGGAGACATATCGGAAAAGGTGACGCCATAACGTATTCGAAGTAACCAACCGGCCATCCGAGCCGCAAAGATTTGCTGCGGGTTAAGACTGCCTGCCTCTCGTTTCCCCCGGGTTCGAGACCCGATCACAAAGTCGAAGCGATCTTCTTGAATAGGCCGGACCAATTGATCCATGAATTCAGGGCAGTCACTCCCATCACCGTCGATAAACACAACAATATCGGCGCCCGCTGTAATGGCGGCATTCATACCAGCTCGACAGGCCCTGCCATAGCCGCGCATCGGCTGGCTGACGACCATTGCGCCTGCTTCTCGCGCGACTTCTGCGGTGGCATCAGTGCTCCCATTATCAACCACCACAATCTGATTCACCACGGTTCGCGGAATCGAGCGAACAACTTCGGCGATAACTTCAGCCTCGTTCAATGCCGGAATAACCAAACAGACCATCTGGCCCGCAAACTGACATGCTGGATGAAATGAAGCCAGTCGTTTGCGGGCCAGGACGGCAAATAGCAAATAGCAGATAGAAAATAGCAAATGGGGATCCTCCCCCGGCGCTCTCAAACAGAGAATTTTGCTATCTGCTATTTGCTATCTGCTATTCTATCTCGGATCGCCCTCAACCTTTTGCAGAATGCCTTTCTGCCGAAGAATCGGCTCCGCAGCGGCAAAATATTCTTTGATGCTGCCTTGTTGGCGAATCCAGTCAAGATACCGAATGATCCCCTCTTCCAGAGTCACCGAGGGCAGGTAGCCCGCCTTGCTAATCAAGGTGGTATCCGATATCAGATGCCGCATTTCACCTGGCCGAAATTCCCGATTCATAATCGGCTCAAGCGGTATCTTCAGTGCATCGGAAATCAATTCAGCGATCCGTTTAATGGTTACCGCTTGCCCACTTCCGACATTCACCGCCCGGCCATCCAATTCGTCAGTAGTCGCAGCCAGAAGATTGGCGCGAGCAATATCTTCTACAAAACTGAAATCTCGCGTTTGCTCTCCATCTTCGTAGATAACCGGCCGCAGATGGTTAAGTAACCGCGTGCAGAAAATAGCGATGACGCCGGTGTACGGGTTAAATATCGATTGGCGTGGACCGAAGGTGCAGGAGTAGCGCAAGGCTACGGTGGGAATGCCAATCTGTCTTCCCCAGGTGAGCACAAGTTTTTCCTGGTCCACCTTGGTGATCGCGTAGACGGTTTCGCCACTAAGCGGTGTAGACTCCGGGGTTGGCACTGATTTTGTCGGGCGTTGGCATACCGGGCAATGGACTGAAAAATCGCCCCGTCGAAGTTGCTCAACCGGCCTAAGACCGGGAAAGACCATGGCATGTTCGGCGCATTCTGCAGCTCCTTCCGGGTAAACTACCTGTGACGAAGCTACAATAACTTTCCGGACGTCGAGGTTTTTCTCCCGAATAATTTCGAGAAGCTGAGCCGTCCCGAGGCTGTTTACGGCCACATACTTCGAAATCTCAGGCATATACCCACCGTAGGCCGCTTCATGAAACACCACATCGATTCCCTCTAGCGCAGACTCGACGATGTCTCGATCGCGAATGTCGCCATTCACGAACTCTGCCCCATTCTGGATCGCACCTTGCAGCCAAGGCGGCTTACCATCCCGATGGGTTTGCGGTTCGAGGTTGTCGAATACCCGGACCGACCACCCTCGCTTCAGCAGTAAATCAACAATGTGGGAACCGATAAGTCCGGCGCCGCCGGTAACCAGCGCCCGTTTTTTTTGACGGACTTGTGACATAAATCGCTTCTTGTTCGTGTCCATTCGCGTCCATTCGCGGTTTAACTTGCCGAGGCTGTTTTCGACCGGCGTTTGCCTAGTATCCATCCCAGAACGAGGAGCGCAAAAAATGGAAGAAAAAGCCGCGACTGGAATCGGAAGAGGTCATCCCCCGATTGCTCTAAAAGTGAGCGGTAAAGGGGCCAAGCGATCAGCGTTAGGGCCAGGACAGCGAAATTTGGTATGAAACAGAGGAAAAAAACTAACCAGGCATAATACCACGGATAAAAGGGAGAAAGCAGGACCGAAAATGTTAGCGCCAAGACAAACGCAGAGAAGATCCACCCGTGCTGGGTTTTGCCGATCTCTTTTCCTAAGGGGATCTGTCGATAAAATGCCCACACCGCTATCGCTGCTAGAGCGGCCAACGCGATCGCACTGAAGACGCGTGGCGGCAATTCGTGCGTCACACCACACCAATCTAATACATAATTAATCAAATCCAGCAGATAGTAACGAGCACCGCTCTCTAGTCCCTCTTCCTGGGCATATTTTGGCAGGAACCCAAGGACGCCCCCTCCTGCGCCGAGCACATAAGGGAGATAGCAGACGACCATGGTGATCACGAAGGCTATCGGCAATTTCTTATCCCATCTCCGGTAGATAGCCGGCAGTAGAACGATAGGAATGAACTTGACCAACGTTGCTGCCCCGAGCGCGACTCCAGCGATTCCGAATTTCTGATGCAGCCGTGCTAACATCGCGATAGCGATGAAGCATATCATGAGCGCGTCGATGTGCCCGGAAGCGCCAAATTCGAAGATTGGTAATGGATGCCAAGCGTACACAATCACCCGTTCTACCGGTTGACCGATCGCTCTAAGTATCGCCGCGACAATCCCCATCGTAGCGAGGTCTGCAAGCACGACAACCACTTTGAATCCAGGAACACTTTGGGTTACCCGGGTAACCACTAAGAAAAACATTTGCGCGACCGGGGGGTAGATCGTGTGGGCATAAGTCTTCCGGTTGATGTTAGGATAAATCTCATTGTCGCGCAGCTGGGCGAGCCTGGTATCAGCAGGTAGATAAAGATAGGGGTTGATGCCGGCTGCCTGGACTCGTCCGTCCCAGATATAACGATAAACATCAGTTGAGAGGCGCGGAGGATCCAGAGGGATAAGGATCACTCGAAACAGGGCGCCCCCGATCAGGATAATCACTAACGTTTTTGCTGGAAACTTCGTGCGCTGAAACGTCCACCAGATCGCTAGCACAAAAGGAATCCCAGAAATCAGGAGCCAAAAAAGAACCCAGTAGAAGTGGTTGTCACGATGCGCGCCAATAGCACAAACCTCGCAAATCAACAAAAGAACTTCCAATCCGATGAGTGTCGGTGGCCATCGGCTCTCATTCGAGTGTTGGATCGGTAGATGGCGCGCGCTCCCCTGATCACTCATAGCGCCTGGGACCCATTGGGCCATATTCGATCACTGCCTTGTCGCACCAATATGTCGTGTAGGTACGCCTTGGTGTTTGCGGCCGGTGCGCCTTTTGGCATCACCTCGTTGGCCCGCTCGGGGAATAATTCGGATAGGGGACGATTCAGTGAGAACTTATCATCCACATCGTACCAGGCCGGCAGTGTAACCGCCGGCAGAGCGATCTCCTTCGCCCTTTCGATGGTCTCATCGTAAACCCGGTCCGTGTTCCACGTGATTTGCTCAAAAAGTCTCGGGTGTGCGTGGCGCATTCCAATCGCATAGTAGCCGCCATCCGAGCTCGGACCAATAACGACTCGATCCTGGGGCGCTTTGAGACAAGCAGCCAATTCTTGCAAGTAAGAAAACGGTAGAGTGGGACTGTCGGAGTTTATTAAACAAGCAGCTCCGAAACCCACGGAGAACAAGTCCTGAATTGCACCTGACAGGCGGTTACCAAAGTCGGTTTCACGCTGAGCAATCATTTTGAATCCGGGCGGCAAAAGTGGTTCCAGCTCACCCTCGGTTCCAACCGGAGTGTAAACCGCAACCCCGACCGCAAACGGATCTTCGTTCCGCAAAGCTTCTATCGTCGCGCTTGTATCTTTTAGAAAGCAACCACTAATTCCGGCCGCTTCTTCTGGTAAAAACGGAGGGCAAAGGCGGGTTTTCGAGAATCCGTTTCTGGGCGTCTTAATCATAATGCCCATTGCGCATTTCGCCGCTATGTCACGATTCCAGCAAGCTGCCGTTAATCTTTCAGGTTTCATTCAGGTACGCGTTTCAAAATAATCGCAGTCTGTCAGGACTGATTACTTCTTCAAAACCACCCGTGCATTCGCCTTGAGCAAATATTGGCCATCTACGACCACATCGTCGCCTTCACTAACACCGTTCTCAATCACAGTAGAACCATCCTCGCTGATTCCCACTTTGACCGCTCTGACTTCAGCGATGAGGTCCGGGCGGATAATATAAATAAACTCGCCGCTTGGTCCCTGATTCACCGCGCCTGAAGGAACTACCAGTTGTTGGCGGCGCGTATCGACCAGAAGACGGATGTTCACAAATTGTCCTGGCCACAGCTCAAATTGTCGGTTTTGGAATACCGCTTTCAGTTTAATCGTGCCGGTTGCTTCGTCGACCTGGTGATCCATTGCCCTTAGTTCTCCTTGGCCCAGGACTTGGTTATTCTGCGGGTCCAGCGCCGCGACCGCGAGCGATTCATCGGCTCCATTCGTTTTGAGCTTTTTCGTGATTTCGCGCAGGTTGCCTTCCGGAAGCGTAAAGACCGCTGAGATCGGTTGGAGCTGAGTAATCACCGCCAAGCCCGCTTGGTCGTTGGCATGAACGATATTGCCCTTATCAACCAGCCGCAGCCCAACTCGCCCATCAATCGGTGCAGTTATCTTAGTAAACTCCAATTGCACCTTGGCGTTGGCCACGGCCGCTTCATCCGCTTTCACTAATGCCTCGAGTTGGGCCGTCGTCGCTTGCTGCAGATCGAGTGACTGCCGATCGATTATTTTTTTATCGAACAATCCGGTATCGCGCTCGAGTACTTTCTGAGCGTAGCCAAGTTGCGCCTGATCTTGGTTCTGTTTAGCGATAGCTTGATCCAAAGCGGCTTGATACGGCCGAGGGTCAATCTGCAGCAGCAAATCACCGGCCCGAACATTTTGGCCTTCGTGGAACGCCGTCTCCATGATCTTGCCATCGATCTGCGCGCGAATCGTCACCGTATTCAACGCTTGGACCTTTCCCAATCCGTCTAGATATACCGGCACGTCCTCACGCCGGACCTTGGCCGTCGCTACGGGAACATTATCTTCACCCTCAGTTTTGGCTGGTGAAGTACGGGATGGATTTAACCAGATCGAACCTGCGATGACCACGGCGCCCAGAAATAAGATCAGCACCCAAATGAGACTTCGAATGCGCATCGACGACATGTCCTTCGTTAGTGCGTCATCATTTCCTCGAGACGACTTTTTCGCGCTGGCAATCCCTGGCCGCTTTGCCCAGGAGTACCTCGAGACCAATTGGTTAGTCTATCCATCGTCAGGAATATAATCGGCACAGTATAGAGGGTGACAAATTGTGAAACTAGAAGGCCACCAATGACTGCTACCCCAAGCGGACGGCGCAGCTCCGAGCCGGCACCGCTACTGATCAGCAAAGGGATAGCTCCAAGCAAAGCACACATTGTCGTCATCATAATCGGCCGAAATCGCAGCAGGCTGGCCTTGAAAATAGCGTCCTGGGCACTCATCGCTTGTTCGCGCTGCAGGCCCAGGGCGACATCCACCATCATGATCGCATTCTTTTTAACAATACCGACCAGCAAGATAAGTCCGATCAGGGTTATTACCGAGAGGTCATATTGAAACAGCCACATCGCCAAAAGCGCTCCAAATGTAGCCGAGGGCAACGATGAGAGGATCGTGATCGGATGAATGAAACTCTCATAAAGCACACCCAGGATAATGTAGACGACCAGAATCGCCGCGATAATCAAAATTGGCTGGCTACTAACTGAATCTTGAAACGCCTGAGCTGAGCCCCGAAAAGAAGCAATAATACTGTTGGGCTTTTTTATTTCCGCTTCGACCTTCTGGATCGCGGTGACCGCATCGCTGAGAAACGCGCCGGGCGCCAGGTTGAATGAAAGGGTTACCGCAGGGAATGGCCCCAAATGATTAATAGCCAGGGGCGTGAACGAAGGATCCAGTCGGGCAATACTGCCCAATGGGATTTGCTGCCCAGTGCTGGGAGATTTGATACGGATAGCCTGCAAACTACTCTCGTCTAAATGCCAATTCGGCTGGAGTTCTAAAATGACCTTGTGCTGACTTAGAGGGCTAAAAATGGTCGCCACCTGACGCTGTCCAAAAGCGTCGTAGAGGATTTGGTCTACGCTGTCCGTTGAGATCCCGTATTTGGCAGCTTTGTCCCGGTCGACTACCACCATGGTGGAAGGAGCTGATGGGTTGAGATCGCTGGCGACATCCTGCAACTGAGGCAAAGATTCGAGTTTACTCGAATAGATTTGGGACCACTTATACAGCTCACCCAGGTCGCTCCCCTGCAACACGTACTGATATTGCGTCTTCCCGCCTCCTCCAATCTGAATCTCCTGAAGCGGTTTTAGAAAAACTCGAATTCCTGGAACCACTTCTTTGAGTTGAGCCCGAAGCCGCGCGACAACTTGCTTCGCCGTCGCTTTTCTTTCGCCGAACTGCTTCAGGAAAATCATGATCCGGCCATTGTTAGTCGCAGGATAAGGTTCGACAAAATGGTAAACATTATCCACGTCCGGGTCCCGCATCACAATCTCGGCTAGTTTCTGCTGTTTACGCGACATCTCGGAAAAAGAGATATCAGGGCTGGCTTCGGTTGAGGCGGTGATTAATCCGTTGTCGCCTTCTGGTACAAAACCTTTAGGTATGATGATAAACAGGTAAACTGATCCTAAGAACATTCCGATCGTGGCAATCAGTCCCCATCTTCGGTGCTTTAGTACCCAAGAGAGGCCATCTCGATAAAAATTTACAAACCATTGCTCCACTCGCTCCGCCATTAGATAGAGCCGTCCCCTTGAATCTTGTTGATGGCGGCTCAAGAAGAGGCGGCAGGCCACCGCCGTCTGCGTGATGGAGATTACTCCCGACAGGATGACGGCGACGCTAACCGTAACCGAGAACTCCCGAAAAACTCGACCGATGACGCCTCCCATCAAGAGCAGCGGCAGAAACACCGCAATCAAAGAAAGCGTCATCGATAGCAGAGTGAACCCTACCTCGCCGGCGCCGTCGATTGCCGCCTGCAGCCTGGGTTTCCCCATCTCGATATGGCGCATGACATTCTCCATGACCACGATCGCATCGTCGACCACGAACCCGACTGCGATCGTCAGCGCCATCAGCGAGATATTGTCGAGACTAAAGCCGAACGCGTACATGAAAATAAACGTGCCGACCAGAGATAGCGGGATTGAGATCGCAGGGATGAGCGTCGCTTTAGCGGTTCGCAAAAATAGGAAGATAACAAGAGCGACTAATCCAATCGTGATCAGGAGAGTCTTTTCCACCTCCGAAACCGATGCCCGTATCGTCTGCGTGCGGTCGGAAACCACCTTCAGTTTGATGGCTGGCGGCACCGAAGCCTCCAACGCCGGTAGAGCTGCCTTTATGCGATCGACAAGAACTGGGACGTTAACCTTGGCCCCGCTCTGTTTGTGGACATCGATGATGATGGCTCGGTTCGCTTGTGACCACGCCGCGATCTTTGATTCTTCGGCCCCGTCGATCGCTCGGCCCACATCGCGGACGCGAATCGGCGAACCGTTCCGCCAGGCGATGATTTGGTCGCTGTAGGAATTGGCATTAAGCAGCTGATCGTTCGCGCCAAGGACAATAGTTTTCTTGTCACTATCTAAAGTTCCTTTCGGGCGATCGACCGTCGCGCTGGCCAGAGCGGTGCGTACATCTTCCAGATCAAATCCATGAGCAGCCAGAGCGGTTGGATCTACTTGAACCCGTATGGCCGGCACCTGGTCTCCGTGGTAGTCAACGACACCGACCCCAGGAAACTGAGATAGAGCCCGGGAGATAACATTGTCGACATAGTCGTAGACCTGCGGAAGCGGCATGGTTTCGGAAGTCGCTGCCAGCGAAAGGATCGAGAAAGCGCTTGGATTAACCTTCTCGTACGCCGGCGGACTGGGCAGATCCTTCGGTAGACCGCTGGCCGAGTTTATCGCGGCTTGAACATCCTGCGCGGCCGCATCTATGTCCCGCTCCAAAGCAAACTGCAGGGTGATATTGGTTTGCGAGAAACTGCTCGTTGACGTCATCGAAGTGACGTTCGGCACATTCGAAAGCGCCCGTTCCAAGGGGCCGGCGATCGAACTGGCCACATTTTCCGCGCTCGCTCCAGGCATCGATGCCCAGACATTGATGGTGGGAAAGTCGACATCCGGCAAGGTCGAGATGGGCAACTGAAAGTAAGCCACCACTCCCAATACAAAAAAGCCCGTAACCAATAACATCGTCGCCTTCGGCCGCTCGATAAATGGTTTGGAAAGATTGGCCATACGCGGTGATTCCGACGTGAAACCCTAGAGAACCCGGCGAATATAGATCCCAGGGCGATCGCTGCTATCGCTTTTTTTTCGTTTAGAAATAGGATGGCAAGCTAGCAGACTTTTTTTTGTTGAGAATGTGATTCTGCTGGAGAGAATTCAAAGGCTGGCTGCTCGGCGTACAAAAACAGGGCTACAAAACACAGCTATATCACTCACCCTCCGAACTCGCTATGAACTCTCGTACCCGACTACTCTCGTTCGTTGGTCTAGCAATCCTGACGCAATCCTTGAGCGCGCAGCAGCAGGGCTCCAGCACCTCGCCCCAGGTCGCTTGGTCCGACATTCAGCAGCTTGTCCAAAACCTCGAAACTGCGGTTCAGTCGAAAAACTTGCATGGCATCCACGAGCCAAGTATGAAAATCCGGGCGCCAATCAGAACGCTGAAGAAGCACAGCAGCATGTTGGCCGGCGACGCCAGCAAGAACATGATCGCCGCGCTAAAACAACTAGATAGTGCCGTCACCGACCTGCACAGCGCCGCGGATGCAGGAGATCAAAAGGAAGCCGAATCAGCGTTAAAATCCGTCGAGGCGGCATTGGCTCAACTGAAGTCGCTGGACCCCGATGCTGCATTCAAAGACGCTCACTGAATCAGCCCATGACTCCCACGCTTGGCGGATCCAGTTTGAGCCTTCTTTAAGCCGGACGATGCGGGAGAAAACGGCACCCGGTTCTATCGCCTAACAATACTCGGAGTCGCGAGTGGCCCTCTGAGGCTCCTCTTCTGAATAACCATTTTTGTTGAGAAGAACCCGTTCATACGCAAGAGTCTCTCGATGCAGTTCCGGCCGCCGAGAATTCTAAAAGCAATAGCGGTACTCGTGATCGCTCTCGCTTGGTTTGCCGGAACTAACCACTGCTCGTTGGGTGCCGCCTTTGAGGGTACCGACGGTAAGGGTGCCGACGGTAACGGTACGTCTGCTCCGATATGCCATTGTGCGGAGCACGGCAAAACATCTGGCGCTCAAAGCCAGGGGGCCTCTGCCATGTTGACCTGCTGCCAGGGACTTCTCAGTCCGAGCGTGGAGCTTACCCAAGCCAAACTGAAGGTCAGCCTTACCTTTTTGGGGTTTCAGCCAGCTTTTCTTGATCGGCTCACCCTTTTCGAGGCCTTAGAGATTCAGAATTTGAGCGCTGAGTACGACACCGGTCCTCCCAAAGAGAACTGTTTCGTGTCAACGGTGTTAAAGCGCTCTCTGCCTGCGCACGCACCCCCCCTCTCGGTTTAGTCCCGGACACTCTTTAGTGTCTGGAGGCAAAGCCGTCATGCCAGTCTGATCTGCGCTCGCGCTGAGTCGAGTAATTTGCGAGTTAGGCATCCCAGTTGGACTGGCGGTGTGCTTCGTCAAAACGCTCGGATACGCCATCTAACCAAATGACCGAACTAGATCTTCTCAAACAGCCCGAATACCTGCATGTCGCTCTAAATCATTTACCGATTTATGGAACGATTTTAGGTGCCTTAGCCTTAGCTATTTCAATTATGTTGCGCAGCCGAGCAGCGCAGATAACCGCACTAGTAATCGCCTTGATTGCCGGTGTTTCCGCCTACCCCGTTTTGGTTAGTGGACAAAAGGCCTACAAAACGATTCGAAACCTATCGGATGATGCTGGAGCCGAAGCGCTTGATGAACATATGGACCGCGCCGAGAAGACCGTTAACGCTTTCTATTTACTCGCGCTCGTTGCTTTGGCTGGCCTCTTAGTTCCAATCAAATGGCCCAAGATGGGATTCCCCCTCGCTACCGCAACCCTCGTCCTGTCCTTACTCTGCTTCGGCTTGAGCATCTATATCGCTGAAGAGGGCGGCCAAGTGCGGCATACCGAGTTTCGGCCAAAAGAAACACTACCTTCTCAACCGGATCAGCAAAACCAGTAATGAATCAATCTTGCCTGTTACTGATCGTCCTCAGTTTCTTAGTAAGCTGCGCAACCGCGCCTTCACCTCCGCTGACAGCAGATAATCCAGCTAGCCCGTCAGCGGTCGAAGCAAAGTGGCGACCTCTCCCTAACACCCTGGGTACCGATGACCTGACAAGAAAAAGTCAGCAGATCTTCGCGTCAGGAGGGACCCAAGACGAACAACCGTCTCCGACTCCGCAACCAGAAATGGGTCAAATGCCCGGCATGAAAATGCCCTAGCCTGGATATGAATGTAACAAGAAATCGCTTTGTCGCTATCAGTGCAATCATCGTGCTGGTTGTACCGCTTAGCCGAGCACGAGAAAAGGAGGCGGCTACGCGAACTGTTCAGCAATTGGTTCATGATCGATCCGGCAAAGAGGTGCGATCGGAAAGTGATCAGGCAGCTCGGGAACAAGCTTTGCAAGACGTGCGCTCGCTTCTTCGCCAGCCGCTGACTATCGATACTGCGGTTCAAATTGCGCTCCTGAACAATCCATCTCTACAGGCCACGCTTGAAGAAATCGGGCTCTCTGCTGCGGAGGTTCGAGAAGCTGCCACCATCCCGAATCCCAGGTTTGATTTGGCGATAAGAGTTCCAGATAAGCCGCCGTCAGGGACCTATATCGACTACAACACAGCCATTGATTTCTTGAGTATCATCATGATTCCGCTCAAGAAACGAGTCGCTCAAGACCGGCTGGAATCTGTCGCATTGCGCGTGGCGGATGACACGCTGGAACTGGTTTCTAAAGTAAAGATCGCGTTCTACTCACTCCAAGCTTCCCAGCAGCTCTTGAAGCAATTCAAGCCGATTGTGGACAGTCAAGCAGCTTCCCTGGACCTCGCTCAACGACAACACGAAGCCGGGAATATTTCGGATCTAACACTTGCTCGACGGCAAGAAAACTATAGCCGTGCTAAGTTGGACGTCGCCACGGCCGAGGCTGAAATCCGGCAGAACCGGGAAACATTAACGCGCCTGCTGGGATTGTGGGGCCAGGATACAGACTGGCAGATATCAGGGAACCTCCCCGCGGTTCCGGTTTCCGACCCAGTAACTAAAGGTCTGGAACAGTTGGCAATTTCTCAGCGGCTAGACCTGCAGGCAGATTATTTGCAGGTCACAAGCCAAGCCAAGGATCTCGGATTAACAAAATCGTTCCGGCTCTTGGGCGCGTTAGATTTTGGGATAGATAGCGAACGCGAAACGGATTCCCAAACCAGAACTGGTCCAACCTTCGCCATCGAACTACCAATCTTCAATCAAGGCCAGGCGCGTATTGCCAGAGGGGAGGCGCTCCTGAGACAGCAAGAAGCGAAGTTTGAAGCCTTAGCCATCGACGTTCGTTCTCAAATCAGAGAGTTGCGGGACCAGCTGGTCATTAAACGACAGATCGCGCGTTCCTATCAAGACGAACTTTTACCGAACGAACGCAGGATCCTCGAGGAAAGTCTCAAGAATTACAATGCGATGCAGATGGACGATTTTGAGCTTTTTGCAACCAGGGCGGAAGAGGCGCGTACCGAACGTGAATATCTCGAGGCCGTTAGAGACTATTGGATTACTCGAGCAGAACTCGAAAGAGCAGTCGGCGGTAGTCTTAACCCTCGCACAATAGTGAAAGGTGAAAAGTGAAACGTGAACGCTTAACTTATATGACCCGCCGTAATTTCTTTACCAGCGCTGGAACAGCGAGCCTTGCAGGTTGGATAACGAGCGTAGCTCGTGCCGATTCAGTATCTGGCCCGAATGAAAACACCACTGATAACCGAAGCCCCAATCGACCAAACTCGGCTGACCAATTACCACCGGGCGAACCCGGCAAAGACTACACTCCAGTAATCACACCGAATGGGTCGACGCTTCCCTACAAAGTTGTTGAAGGTGTGAAAGTTTTTCATTTGATCGCCGGAGAAGTCGATCACGAATTCGCGCCGGGGCTCCGCGCTGAATGTTGGGGTTTTAACAACCAAGTGCACGGACCGACGATCGAGGTTGTCGAAGGGGACAAAGTGCGGATCTATGTAACTAACAAACTACCTGAAGCCACTAGCATTCACTGGCACGGAGTACTGGTCCCGAACGGAATGGATGGCGTGGGAGGACTTAACCAGAAACCTATTGAACCAGGTGAAACTTACAAATACGAGTTCCAATTACGGCAACATGGAACTTGTATGTATCACTCACACACGGACGACATGACCCAGATCGCACTCGGCATGATGGGAATGTTTATAATTCATCCACGTAACTCGACTGGTCCGAGACCAGACCGCGATTTCGTTCTAATGTCGAGCGAATGGCGGATTGACGTCGGCACGAGACGACCTGTCCCGACTGAAATGACCGATTTTAATGTTATTACATTCAATGGTCGAGTGTTTCCAGGTACTGCGCCTTTAGTGGCTAAGTCCGGTGACCGGGTAAGAATTCGATTCGGCAATCTAAGTCCGATGGAACACCATCCCATTCATCTACACGGATATTACTGGAAGGTCATCGAGATGGATGGCTTTCCGATCCCAGAAGCAGCGCAGCCTCCAGGTAACACGGTTTTGGTCGCGGTAGGCCAAACGCGGGCCGTTGAATTCATTGCGGACAATCCGGGCGACTGGGCGATGCACTGTCATATGACCCATCACACGATGAACCAAATGGGACATAACACATCGAACCTCATCGGGGTGCGTACGGGCGGGGTGGACAAGAGAGTTAGTAAATATCTTCAAGGTTACATGACCATGGGCGAGAGCGGCATGGCTGGCATGGGAGAAATGGGCATGCCTGTCCCACACAACAGTATTCCTATGGTCGGTGCGCCCGGCAAACACGGCTACATCGATATGGGGGGCATGTTCACGATCTTGAAAGTCCGCGACAATTTAACGACCTACGATGACCCTGGTTGGTACGAGAATCCGCCGGGGACACTGGCCTCGCTCGCTAGCCGCGAAGAGTTGCAGCACGATTTAGGGCAGTAATCAGTAAGTCAGTAATCAGTAATCAGTAATCGAACCGGGCCCCAGGCGTTGGTTGCGGCTACGCGGCTTTGTACTACTCCCCTGGCAAATCGATAAATATCGCGAGGATTTTTTATACCTCTTTTCTTTGCGCCTTTGCGTCTTTGCGTGAGATTTTTAGGTCTTTGGTTGCGGCTGTGCCGCTTTGTGTCCTTGTTGTGCAATTCAATTCGTGAAATAAAATCTATCATGAAGCAGGCGTCGGTCGCAGATTTGCGGAATAAGTTCGCGCGGATTTCGAAGTGGATTGAAGCGGGCGAGGCTGTTGAGATCACCAAACGAGGGCGACTATTTGCGACGTTGAAACCAGCCAAGCCAAAGCGGGGGCCAGTGGAATGGCCCGATTTCGAAGCTCGGCTACGATCGATCTGGCCGCACGCCGTGAAGGGTAAAACCGTCTCCGAAATTATTAACGATGCAAGGAATTCGTGTCATTCGACGAACGGCAGAGAGGTGCAGCCAGCCGAGAGAAGCTAAAGATTTCTCCGCCTTCGATCTAAGTGCGTCGGGCGCAAGGATTTTCTTACAGGAAATAGCGGAGAAGACGGAGAGAAAAAACTCTGTATCCTTCCGTTGGCCGCTGCTGTTCGGATTCCACTCTCTATTGTGCCGTTGCGTGTTTGTATGAGCTCAGGTTCTTGAGTGCGACGTCCGAATCGCCATTGTGGCATCGCCGTAGCCGGCGAACCAGTTTGAAAAACTCTTTCAGAGAGAGTTAGATATCTAAAAGGCGCCAAAACCTTTTCGCAATGAAGCCGACCCGCAAACAAACCCAAGCGCGATTGCGAGACTATTGGCTCAGTCATTGCGGCTGGTGCCAGCGGGAGATAGGTGAGGACAAGCCGGTGATTGGGATCAGTATGAAGTTCCGTGACCGAAAAGATTACCGGCAGAACCAGGGAAAGATAGTTCAGTTCGAACTTTCGTCCGGCCGGATAGTGATTGCCGGGGTAGTCAAACCGAATTCGCCCGCGAAAAAAGAAGGGAAAGACCTGATCTTTATGGTGTGCAGTGACCGGTGCGGCCATGAACTCTCCGCAGCGATGCGCCGGGAATGGGAGCTGGAATCAGCCGAACAGAACGGCTAGCCGGCGTGCTCGTTGAAAATATTAAGCGCGGTCGTTTGTTTGCAGCGCCTAAATCCGCCCAGCCAAAGCGGCGGCGGGTGGAATGGCTCGGATTTTGACGCTCGTTTACGATCTATCTGGCCGTATGAAGTGAAAGGGCAACCTTTTTCTGGGATTCTTGATGAATCGGATGGGGATTATTGAAGAATGGGAGCGTTACGCACTAAGAGCGGTTCGTTCTACGCTCGTTACTAACAACGATGAAAGATAATGCTGGCGCCCAACGGATTCCTCAATGGTGATTTGCGGGATGTCGCTGGCGGCGGCCAGTACAAAATCCGGGTGCTCGACCCGGTACTGATGTCCGTCCGCGGTCCGAATGACGAACGGTTGAAAAGGAACTGCATTCGAATCGTATCCGCATTCTCCACAAATACGCCTTCAACCTGCTCGTAATAGGCTCCCAAGGCCATAAACGAGTCGATCAAGGGTCGGGTGCTTTACCAAGCGCTCTGTTCGACCATTTCATGGTGAAGAATTGACATAAGCCCTAAAAGCTTTGCATTAGAACATGACGCTGTTGTGAATCCCACGCAAAACCCGGAAGAACCATTACTGATTACTGACTTACTGATTACTGATTACTTTCCCATCTTGGCGGTGAAAGATACTATAAAGCACGGGCAATACTAGAAGCGTTAAGAGCGTCGAGCTAATGATGCCCCCAATCACTACGGTAGCCAACGGACGTTGAACCTCAGCCCCTCGCCCGGTGGCAACTGCCATAGGAACAAACCCGAGTGATGCCACCAATGCAGTCATCAAGACCGGCCTGAGCCTGGTCAGAGAACCGACTCGAATCGCCTCACCGAGAGGTCTCCCTTCGGCCCGTAGCCGTCGAATAAAGCTGATCATTACTGTGCCGTTTAGAACCGCTACTCCGCTCAAAGCGATAAAACCGACGCCGGCAGAAATAGACAACGGAATGCCCCGCAGCCAGAGAGCGAGAATGCCACCGGTCAGAGCTAGCGGAACGCCCGTATAGATTAGCAAAGCGTCTGTGGCCGTCCCGAAGGCCATAAACAAAAGCACGAAAATTAGAAGCAATGCCATCGGAACCACCACCGTTAGCCGTTGAGTCGCGCTTTGCAGTTGCTCGAATTGTCCGCCCCATTCCATCCAATAACCGGCCGGAAGTTTTACCTCCGCGTCGATCTTATTTCGGGCTTCCCCAACAAAGGATGCGACGTCCCGGCCCCGGATATTGCAAGTCACTACAATGCGTCGCTTGCCGTTCTCTCGGTTGATTTGGTTTGGTCCCGATTTGATTTCAAAGTTCGCGACCTCGCTTAGAGGAACATAGTTGGGTCCGCTCACCGTGATCGCTCGATCGTTGGACCCCTCTCCTGCAGCCGGCAGCAAGATTGGAATTCTTTTGAGCGCATCGAGATTATCACGAAGAGCTTCTGGAAGCCGAACGACGATCGGGAACCGACGATCTCCTTGAAAAAACTCCCCGGCGCTCTCTCCCGCGATCGCGGTCTCGATAATCTGCTGCACGTCATTCACACTTAATCCGTACCGCGAAATAACGTCGGGTTTGGGCTGAATAGTGAGAAATGGCAAACCGGCGACTCGTTCGAGATTAACTCCTTCCACGCCCGGTATCCGAGTTAGAAGGGCAGCAACTTTCTGACCGGCTTTTAGCAGTTCGTTCAGGTCATCGCCAAAGACCTTGATCGCAACGTCTCCTTTCACACCTGATATCAATTCGTTCATGCGCATTTGAATCGGCTGTGAAAGCTCGATCTTGTTACCAATATAACTATGGATTACGTCGTTTACCTCTCGAGCTACTGCGTCTTTCGGTTTGCTGGAATCAGGCCACACTTCGCGCGGTTTCAACATCACATAGCCGTCACCAATACTAGGTGGCTGAGCGTCGGTCGCGATTTCCGCCGTGCCGATTCGGGTGAAGACTTCTTTCACCTCTGGGATCTTCAGTAAAGCGTTCTCCAGACTCTTCTGCATCTGAAGAGCTTGGGTGAGACTCGTTCCGGGAATTCGGCTAATCGATAACGCAAAATCACCTTCATCGAGGCTAGGTATAAATTCTGCCCCCATCCGGGTTCCGAGAACCGCGCATAGGCCGACTAGCGAGGCAGCGGTAACGACGACCATTACCCGGTATTTGAGAGAAACATTCAGTAGAGGCAGATAAAGTTTTTTGGCCCAGCGAATGAGGATGCTCTCTTTTTCTTGCACCCTCCCTCTGAGAAAAATCGCCACACTTGCCGGAACAAAGCTAAGGGAAAACAGCATTGCTCCGACCAGCGCGAATAACACTGTCCGCGCCATGGGGATAAACATTTTTCCTTCAACGCCGCTCAAACTGAGAATCGGCAAATAGACCACCAGGATGATGAACGACCCAAAGATGCTCGGAGTAATCACTTCTTTGGCCGCCCGGAGCACAGTATCTAGCCGTTCAGGCCGATTCAGCAAACGGCCAAGTCGCTGCTGTTCTTCCGACAAGTGGCGTACACAATTCTCAACGATAATAACGGCTCCATCGATGATGATGCCGAAATCGAGGGCGCCGAGACTCATTAAGTTCGCGCTGATTTTACTCTGGACCATCCCGGTGATGGTGAAGAGCATCGACAGCGGAATAACGGCGGCGACTATTAGTGCTGCCCTGACATTTCCAAGTAACGCAAAAAGAACCACCACAACCAGCACTGCCCCCTCAAATAGGTTCTGCCGGACAGTTTCAATGGTAGCATCCACTAAGTTAGTTCGGTCATAGACAGTTGTCGCTGCGACTCCGGGCGGTAGTATTTGGTTAACCTCCTTTATCCTCTGGCTGACTCGACTAGCAACCGCCCGGGAGTTCTCACCTATCAGCATGAAAGTTGTCCCGAGCACTGCTTCTTCGCCATTTCTGGTAGCCGCGCCGGTTCGCAGCTCGCTCGCCTCAATCACGTCAGCCACATCCCCGATTCGTATGGCCTGGCCGTCCCTGGTAGCAACGACAATTCCTCGGATATCAGAGAGCGTCCTTACCTGGCCGGGGGAACGAATGAGATACTGTTCACCATTCTTCTCGATGTAACCAGCACCGATGTTGCCATTATTCTTTTCCAGCGCTTCAACCAGGTCCCGAAAAGTCAGCCGGAACGCCACGAGCCGGTCTGGATAGGGAGTGACATGGTACTGCTTTTCAAAACCACCGATGCTATTTACTTCGACGACCCCCGGGACATTCTTGAGCCGCGGCTTGATGAACCAGTCTTGAATCTCTCGTAGGTCCGTCAGCGTGTAAGAGGATCCATCGGGCCTTCTCGCTTCCGGCTTTGCATCGATCGTCCATAGATAGATTTCACCAAGCCCGGTAGCAATCGGGCCGAGCTCTGGTCTGGCGTGATCCGGAAGTTCGTCTTGTGCTTCACGCAAACGCTCTGCGATCAATTGCCGGGCCAGGTAGATATCGGTTTCTTCCTTAAATACAACCGTGACTTGCGACAACCCATAGTAGCTCAGCGAGCGGGTACTCTCGAGGCTCGGGAGGCCCGCCATGGCGGTCTCAATCGGATAGGTAATTTGTTGCTCGATCTCCGGTGCAGAGAGCCCGTAGGCAGCAGTATTGATTTGAACCTGGACGTTGGTTATGTCGGGTACTGCATCGATCGGTAAGTGCTGAAACTCGTATGCGCCGAGCCCGGCGACCCCCAATGCGGCAAGCAGAACCAGCCATCGGTAACGAATTGAAAAGTTGATAACCTGTTCGATCACGGCGTGAACAGCTATAAAGATTTAGCTCCTACGGAGCATAGTTACGCCTTGCGAAAGGTCCCAAAACGACATCATGCTTTTATCTCCGTGACCTTCGTGTCTTTGTGGTGAAATCTTCTTCAACGTTCCAAAACCAACCGATATCGCTCTCAGTCCGAGTCCTGAACCTGACTCTTGCCGAGCTCCGCCTTGAGCAGAAAGCTGTTTCCGGCAACATAGCGGTCGCCGGCATTCAGGCCCGATAACACTTGTACGTAATTGCCGTCGTTCGTGCCAAGCTCAACCTCTCGCGCTTCGAACACCACGCCTTCGGCGGTAAAGATCACTGTCTTTTCATTGACGTTCTGAATAGCACTTGGCCGCACTGCGACCGGCGCCTCGATTTCTTCGGCAAAGAGCTCTCCGGTCACGAACAATCCCGGCCGGAGCAACCCATCTGGATTCGGGACGATAGCCCGGGCCAACATCGACTGGGTATTTTCAGATCCAATCGGAGCGATGTAACTGATTTTACTTCTGGTACTGAGATTGTCAGCGTAATTAATCTGGATAACCTGACCCAGTTTCAGCCGCCTGAAATCCTGCGGAAAAACGCTGAAATCGACCCAAACGGTGCTGAGATCAGCCACCATAAAGATTGGCTTATCATCTCGCGTCACCTCGCCAATTGTGACCTCTTTTTTTATGATCGTTCCGGAAATCTCCGAATTCACCTGATAGTTGCGCAGGCTATCGCTGCTTTCAATCAAAGCCAGCGCTTCGCTTTTTTGCACCCGGTCGCCTAAGCCCTTGTATACCGCCTTAACGACTCCCGGATAACGCGCAGTTACGTTCGCTACCGTATCTTCGTTAAAGGTGATTTTGCCGCTAAGTTGGTGTGTCACGTTGATTTTGGCCGGTCCAGCGACCTCCACATCCAAGTTCGCGTTCTTGGCTTGCTTCTCGCTCAGTTCAACGCGTCCAATTTCGTTCGGTTCCGGCCCTTCCCTAAAATGCGTTCTGCCGGCTTTTTGTTCGTCCTCTACCCGCTGCTGCGCTGCCAGGGTTTGCCAGCCGGAGAACTGCAAAAGTCCGATCAAGACTGGAAGCAAGAAAGCCTGCCTGTTCATGTCCGAAAACAGTCTACCTCGATTTTCTGATAAGTCTTTGATACCGGCTCGCTCCGCCCAGGCGATTCTACTGGTCCCCCCTCAGAGGCTTTACCAGCCTCACTCTCGGCGGCTTCAACTACGGCCAGGCTTTCTTCCGCCGGCCGTAGATTGCGCTGCACGGCGAGCAGGTCGATAAATACCATATTGGTTAGCTTTGAGACGTCCAAACACTTTACTTGGTTATGTTTGAAGATAGCAGAGATCAAACTTTCGGAATAAAACCAAGAATCAATGGTCAATTCTAGGTGAGAGAACAACAGGGACGATTTGAAGAACTGGTTCTGCCTCACTTAGACGCCGCCTATCGTCTCGCCCGCCTGTTGCTCAAACGAGATGAAGACGCGCAGGATGTCGTTCAAGACGCTTACATCAAAGCTTTAAAGGGGTTTGAAAGATTTCGCGGAGGCGATGCTCGAGCCTGGATACTAATGATAGTCCGAAACACCGCCTTTACCTGGCTCAAGAAACATTACGCCGACCGCAACGTAGTCCCTTTCGACGAAGCAGTTCATCAGCCATCAACGGAGGAGTCACTTTCCGAGTCGGCCTATGAAGAGCGGTCCCGCCAACTCCGTGAGGCATTGGCTAGGTTACCAGTCGAATTTCGGGAAATTTTGGTGCTCCGCGATGTCGAAGGGTGGTCCTACAAGGAATTGGCTTCAGCGCTGCACCTGCCTCTAGGCACAGTTATGTCCCGCCTAAACCGAGCCCGTCTGCACCTGCGGGAAGAAATCGCGAAAGTTCAACCTAGGGAATCGTGAAATGAAGTGTGAAGAAGTCCATCATTTCATAGACACCTATTTGGATGGCGAGCTCGATTTTGCGCGCCGGGTCGAACTGGAGGAGCATTTGGCCGTCTGCCCGTCGTGCCGGTCTCTTTTGGAGGAACGTCAGGCATTCAGGGCGTTCTTTGTTGCCGCGGTACAAGAGTATAAAGCGCCTCCGCAACTCGAGGCCAAGGTTTTGGCTGCAATGCGGCGGGTGCCGACCAAGGAAAAGTTTTCCCTCTGGCGGCAGCCGTGGATCTACGCCACCGCAGTGGTGGTAATGAGCGTCTGTCTGGCTTTGAAAATACTTTTCCCGGACGCTGAGAAAGAGTTTTCCAGGCAAGCGGTTTTGCGTCACTCCAGCTCGCTTTCTACGTCGCATTTCGTAGATGTCGCTTCCCCGAACCCCGTGATTGTCAAGCCTTGGCTAACCGCGAGACTCGATTTTGCTCCCCCATTGGTCGGTTCTCCAGCTTCCGGGTATTCCCTGGTTGGAGGGCGGGTGGATGTGATTAAAAATCGCTCGGTCGCGACCCTCGTTTACAAACATGACCAAGATGTTGTTAGCTTGTTTTGCTGGCCGCCAGACAAGGAACACCTATCCACGAGCGAGCGATCGCTCGATGGTTACCGTGTCTCCACTTGGAGTAATGCTCAGTGTAACTACGTTCTTGTTTCCAAGTTAAGTAATAGTGCCCTGCATGATTTTATGGACTCGTTCCGAGTCCGTATTCAGTCCGGCGCATACTTTTGAGCCTGCAGGCGCTCACGGTGTGTTGTCCCGGAGGGACTAAATGATCGTAGCGACTCGACTGAGCTCGCCGAAGTCCAGGCAATTTATTGCCTGGAATGTGTCCAAAGAGGCGACCCGTCCCGTAGGGACGGTCTGATCCTTACCCACGGTTGATTAATCGTCCTGATCGTAGCACGCCTGTTAGACCCAATCATACCGTGCCCTACGGGACGGTTCCCTTTTTGCACGGATACCAGGCAATAAATTGCCTGGCTACGATCATTTAGTCCCTCCGGGACAAAGTCCGACCCGTCCCGGAGGTACGGTGTGAGCCTCGCTACCCGGCGTATTCAGCGCCCAAGGTCGAAGGACGTCCTATCCACCTAATCATACCGTACGGGACGGATCCATGTTTGGAACACATCCCAGGCAAATAAATTGCCTGGACTTCGGCGAGCTCAGTCGAGTCGCTACTTTCGTAACGTCCCTACGGGACAAAGCCCGACAGCGGCTACGGCGCCGACTTTCCCCTCTTCTTTCCCTTTCCCGGGTAGGTTGTTGTTACTCGTCCATTCGATGGCAACTCCGCAGGCCCTGCCGTCAGCACATCGATTTGAGCCGCTGCTTTCTGGAAATCCGACAGAGCTCGAACATATTGGGTCCGCGTTTCAATGTAGCTCCTCTGGGCGTCAAGGACATCCAGCTGGCTGAAGCGACCCGTCGCATATCCCTCTGTAATTTGATCGACCGCACTCTTTGCTCCCGGTAGCACCGTGTCTCGTAGAATACGGACTTCTTCTGCAGCCCGCCCCAATGTCTGGTACGCCTCGTTGAGCTCAGCGTACGTTCCGGCCTCGGCGGCTGCACGCTCGTCACTGGTCTTGGCCACGTTTGCCTCCGCTTCAGCGATTTTCCCTTGGTTTCGATTCCAAAGCGGCAGCGGAACGGAGAATCCGGCTACCAGCGTCATATCCGCTCGGCTTGATCCAAGCAAACGAGGACCCGCATTAATAGTCACATCCGGGTGCGCTTCCGCACGAGCAAGGCTCAGGGTGGCCTCGCGTCTTTGGCGTTCCGTCGTCCATTTCGCTAGTTCCGGATTCGCCTGGAGTTTCGCCTTCAGGGATTCCAGGGAAGGAATCGGCCTCAGTTGCTCCAGATCTCCCGTTACGCTCGGGAACGTTGCCTTCTTTGCCCCCCATTGAGCTGCCAAATTTACTCGAGCTGCCTCCAAATCGTGCCTGGCCTCTGTTAACCCAATCCGAGCCGTGGCGGCCTCCGTATTTGTTCGGATCAGTTCGACATTCGACGCCTTGCCCGCTTCGACTCTTTTTTGGGTTACGGGTATCCCTCGTTCTGTTAGCTGAACGTTCTCCTCGGCCAAGAGGACCTTCCGTTGCCCGCTTAGCACATCGATGAACGCAAGGCTGGTTGATTTCAGAACTTCCAATCGTTTTACTTGATAATCCCATTCCGCCGCTCGGCGATCGAACTGCGCCTCCCAGACGCGCGAGCTTCTCTTTCCTCCGAGCTCTATCAGTTGGCTAAGCACAAGCGTGTTTTGCATGCTTTCAGTAGCCGACCGTACACCAGCCCTCGTAAAGTCCTCGCCGTCGTAACTAATCTCGGGGTTCGGGACAAGCTTAGCCTGGAGGATGCGCGCCTCGGCGGCACGAATGTCCCAGGAGAAAGCGGCCAACTGTGGACTACGCTCCAGCGCCAAGGCTAAGGCATGTGCCAAAGTGATCGGCTCGCCTGACTCTGGTGGCTGCGACCCGAATGCACACACAGCATGGCTAGTCGCCAGTAAGAGCAAGAAAGAAATCGGACTAGAAATTAACCGAAAACGCCCGGACTGAACGTGAGAAGCGATACACACTCTTTCAAAAAGGTCAGGTACTCCATTACAGAGTTTAGCGCTTTGGAACATTAACAAATTCCGTTTTCTGTTCCAGCGCTAAACGCCCGAATCAGTGCCGATGACGATGATGAAGATCCGGGTAGTGCGGGTGCGAATGAACTAGTTCCTCATGCCGATGGACGTGCGAATGCGGTTCGCCTGGCGGATCGGTGGGGATATGGGTATGCTGATGATGCTCGTCATGCCAGTGCAGATGTTCGTGATCAAACGGTTCGTGATGGTGCAGATGGGCATGCCGTTCGGTGAGATGGAGCCAGAGGCCAAGCACCATCAGAGCACCAGCGATCCAGAATAGGAAAGATGGCTGCTCATGTAAGATCATCAATGATAGGGCGGCGCCAATAAAAGGAGCGGTCGAAAAATAGGCGCCGGTTCGCGCCGTACCGATGTGGCGGAGAGCTAAAACAAAACAGGTGAGGCTGACGCCATAGCTTAAGAAACCGAGCAGACCGGCAGCGACGAGCCCGGACAGCGAGGGCAACCTGGAGCCGGCCACAAACGCTAACAGCGTGTTCGTCGAGCCGGCGACTAACCCCTTAATTGCAGCCACCTGCGCTGGATCCGACGCAGACACCTTGCGAGTCAAGTTGTTATCGATTGCCCAACCCAAACAAGCACCCACGATTCCGAGTGCTCCCCAAGGTACACCCAACTCGGGGCGTGATTGCCAAGACAGTAAGACACCTCCCGCCAGAATCGCAGCCATCCCGGTGAAAATGCGGCGATCGAAATTTTCCTTAAAAACGAACCAAGCGAGAACGGCAGTCAAGACCCCTTCCAGGTTCAACAGCAGCGAAGCTGACGAAGCCGGTGTAACCGCTAATCCCAGCATCAACAGGATTGGTGCCACCACTCCACCCGCGACGATAGCGCCTGCCAACCACGGTAAATCCTTGAGCTGCAACCGTGCCTCCTGATTCTTTGCTCTGAGCATCAAGCGCTGGAAAACGATCCACAACGCTAAGCCGATCCCGGACCCCAGATAGAGCAATCCCGCTAACAACAACGGATCAATTTGCCTAAGCAACAATTTACTGAAGGGCGTACTCGCTCCAAAAAGCACAGCCGCGAGTATTGCCACGGTCACTCCCTGGGCACGTTCTCCTACCTTCATTGCGTGAGCTTAACTCGCATCATTTCAACCTTCCAATCGTGGAGCTAGCCGAACTCGCCTAAGGCTCGTTCCGAATAGCAAATAGAAAATAGCAAATAGCAAAGCGGCGCACGAGCTGCCGAGCGCTCGTTTGCCGGTCAATTTGCTATCTGCTATCTGCTATTTGCTATTACCGAACGAGCCTAAGGCGAGTTCGGCTAGCCTCGCTCGCCAGGAAAACTCAACGTAACCTTTGTCCCAACGCCGAGCTTGCTTTCCGCGCTAGCCGAGCCGCCATGCAAATCCATGATCGATTTTACAATCGCGAGGCCGAGACCGTTACTGGCCGAGTCGGAACTACGGGCCGCATCCGCCCGATAAAATCGGTCAAAAATCCGTGGCAAATGTTCCGGCCCGATCCCACAGCCGTTGTCTTGGACCGTGACCTCAACTCGGTGGTCACCGGTAACCACCGAAACCTGGATTCGGCCGGCTCTCGATGTGTGCCGCAACGCATTGGCCACAACATTACTGATAGCGCGACGAAATAACATCGGATCGGCATATAGCTCTCCGTCCCCTTTACGGGACAGTGATATTTCGCGTTCACGCGCCGCCGCATCATAAAAATCCAGGATCGTGTCCACCACCGGACCTATCTCAAATTTAACCCGATTAAGCCGAGTTTCTGCGTTCTCCGATCTGGCCAAAAAAAGCAAGCTGTCGATCATGCCCGAAAGACGCTGATACTCTTCGACGCCCAACTCGATCACCTCACGGTATTCGCCAGCAGTCCGCGGTCGGGTTAGCGCCACCTCGGACGCACTTCTCAAGTTCTGAATCGGCGTCCTCAATTCATGGGCCAGATCAGCGGAGAATCGCGAAAGCCGATCGAAGGATTCTTCCAGTCGGGCCAGCATCTTATCAAATCCCGCCGCCAATGCGGTCAATTCGTTTGGCCATCGGCCACCACCAAGACGCTGATGGAGTTGCGACGCTTGCACCTTTTCCGTGGCGGTCGCCATCTCCTCGAGAGGACGCAATGCGCGCCTGG
>Ga0209240_1000011_pt1 | contig 71088 bp, 48 predicted proteins | sample GraSoi_2013_80cm_FD_185828 | JGI IMG/M metagenome (GOLD analysis project Ga0209240, IMG submission 185828) | Grasslands soil microbial communities from the Angelo Coastal Reserve, California, USA - Sample 9_17_2013_80cm (SPAdes) (version 2) | ecosystem: Environmental > Terrestrial > Soil >...
GGCGGCCAGTTCCTTGGAAGGAGTTATGTGGGAATAGTTCCCATATCGACAATTTTAACGATGTGTTCGGCAATCTCTATCGCCACCTGTTTCACGTTCTTCCCCGGGAATGAGTTCGGATTCCTTCACGACGCCTTTGAGAAATTTGTAGTGGAAGACGGGAAAGGTTTAAGTTTAGAACGTGCAGCGCGGCCTATCCATCGTATTCCTGCACGCCGGTTTTACATGAATCCCGAGCAAGAGATCGAGCTGGTGTTGAGAGTCCTTTCCACGCAGCCTACCGATGAGGAGATCTTCCATCTAGAACATGAAGATGTGAATCCCCGGAAGGTCGAACAGGAGCCGGAAGAAAAACCGGAAGAAGAGCCCGTGCCACTGCCCGTTTCCCGTAGGCGGCCAGCCCTCATCGATTTTCTTCAAAATCATCTCCCTTTGCCGCTCCCGTGTGGGAGCAAACGCGAGGATGTGTTCCGGGCCGTTGTGCCGCAAGTAGTGGAGGTGCTTGATGGACTGTTCGTGCGCTAGCACTACTTAGCCTTGTTTTCCCCACGGGGAAGACAATCAAACCTACGAGGCGCTTGCTGCGCTTGCCTGTGCCTGCTTTAGCCGGATGCGGAAAGAGCGCTTCTCGGGCGTGATCACAATCTGGTCTTCGCGCGCCAGCCACCCAATTGCCCAGTCGAAGGTGGGTTCCTTTCCTTTTACCGCTTTCTTCAGTTCGCTGAGGGACCGTTCGCCCCTTGTGTTGAGCGCATCCCAAATCGCGCCGGCAGTCTTGCCGATTTCTTCTTGTATGGCAACTCCTCGAGTCCAACGGGACTCATTCCTCAGCACTATACGCCGAGTCCGAGGTGACGAGATGGGCGGGTTGATCGGGTCTGGTTGCTGCGTGAGGCAGGACTCGGGTCTCGAGGTTGACCGGCCGGGAAGTGTAGGAGTACGGTAGACGGCAATTCACTGTTCCTCTTGCGACGAGAGGAGATCACCGCCATGTCGGAACCACCCTATCGCGGCTTGCGAATCGTCCTGGGTATCTTCTCCCTGCTCACGGCGGTCGGGGGCCTCGTCATCATTTTCAGTAACAAGCCGATGATCATGCGCCTCTTTCTCCGGCCTCCCGAGTCCGAAGTCTCAACCTTGCTGCTCATCGTGGCCAAGGAGATGGGCGGATTGATTCTTATGCTCAGCGTGATGCTTTTCTTCGCCTATCGCGATCCTTCCCGGAACGTGGCCATCATCAACGCGTTCATTGTCGGCCTCTGCGTACTGGCCTTTACGCCGTTGTGGTCTCTTTACACGCTCGACATGCGACAGCTTTTTCCGAGCTACCTGATTTGGGGGCGCTCCCTTGTGCGTTTGGCACTTGCGGCGCTCCTCTTTTACTTGCGGCCGCACGAGAGTGTTCCGAAGCAATCTTAAGAACTGCGCCTGCTTTTCCAGGTTTCAGGTCCCGAATTCTGCGGAGGTGGGTCTCGGATTTTGCAGGAGAGGTGGGACTCGGATTCTGCGGAATCGGGATGCGCGTTTCGCCGCCCAACGGGACGGCTGTTAATGAACTCCCGGGCTCGCGCCGTAATATAGATAGAACGTAGGGCCTCCTAGAATTGCGAAGCAGCGCAAAGCTTCCTTGGAGATGTTACAAATGCTGTTTGGGCACCACCGCGCACGGCGTTATTCCTTCCATGCCAGCGTCGAACTGACCGATCTGCAGTCGGAAACTCAGACTAAGGAACAAACCAGCGACCTAAGCCTTTTCGGATGCCATGTGGCCACGCTGAAACCCTTACCGCCGGGGACAAAGGTCAGGATAAAGATCTCCCACAGAAGTGAGAGTCTCGAAGTTCTCGGTAGGGTAGCCTTTGTTCGACCGAATGCGGGGATGGGTATCTTCTTCACCAGAATTGAGCCGCACGACCAGTTGGTCTTAGATAAGTGGATCGCTGAACTGAGAGACCAATACAACCCGCCGTGCGGAGTTGTATGAAATCGATCAAAGTCCGGCACCGATAATCAAAAAACGCCGAGCGGGCGGCCTTCGGGAATTGAGCGGGGAGTGCGGAGTTTAGGATTTGAAGAGCTGGTCAATTTTGGCGGCCAGAATGAAATCGCTCTCTGTTAGACCGTTGATCTTGTGCGTCCAAGTCGTGATCTCGACTCCTCCCCAGGCAAGGAAGATGTCTGGGTGGTGCCCCTGCTCCTCTGCAAGCTCACCTACGCGGTTTACGAACTTCAGGGCTTCGCGAAAGTTGGCAAACTTGAAGGTCTTCATGATGTGGTGTTCTTCGATGATGTTCCATCCGTCGACCTGCTTTTGAAGTATGGAGAGATTCTCGCCCTTGAGCGGAGGCACGCCTCCACGGCAAGGAACGCATGTCTTGGCTGCAAGGTCGGACATCGCAAAAGTTATTCTACCACCCGCCCGCGAGACGCTCACCCCACCTCCCTCTCGGCCGGCTGAACTTTTCGGAATGAGAAAAGAGCGGGCGCCTGATGAAAGCGAATTGATTGGCCGCACTTGGAAATGCCGCGTTCGGTCCAGAGATAGGAAGCTGAGTTCTACTAGCGAGTAAGCGGCGAAGAGGACCGCTCGACGAGTGTATTCTTGGATGCTCTGGGTATCCCATGCAAACAGCACTTATGATTCTCGTGGCTCTCCTCGTCACACTTGCTCTGCTGGCGGTGTCCGGCGCCGTGTACCAGGCCATCGGAACGTGGCGAGACCGCCGACGCTTTCTGCCCCCTGGACGCCTCGTGCGAGTCAACGAGAGGCGGATGCACATCCACGTAACCGGGGAAGGCACACCAACTGTGGTCTTCGAATCGGGCATGGGCGCGTCATGCTTGAGCTGGACGCTGGTGCAGCCGCAGGTGGCGCAGTTCACTCGCGCGGTAAGCTACGACCGCGCGGGACACGGCTGGAGCGATCCGCCGCGCGAGCCGCGCACGGCTCGGCAAATTGCGCAGGAGCTACACACGCTGCTTGATGCAACAGATGTGCCCGGGCCATACGTTCTCGTTGGGCACTCGTTCGGCGGATATGTTAACCGAGCGTTCGCGCATCTGCATCGCGATGAGGTCGTTGGCATGGTGCTGGTGGATTCAGTTCACCCTGCCGAATGGGAGAATCCGACCCCAGAGCAGTTGCGGATGATCAAAGTGGGACTGAGATATGCTTGGATTGCAGCGTGGCTTGCACGACTGGGTTTTGTGCGGTTTTGCCTCACGCGGTTGGCGCGAGGTTCGCCCAGGCTGGGACGGGCAGCGGCAAACGCGTTCGGCGTCGGCACGGCCGCAGCGGTACAACGGATTGCAGGTGAGATTCGTAAGTTGCCCGCACCGATCCTGCCAATTGTGCGCGCGTTGTGGTCGCAGCCGAAGAATTTCATGAGCCTGGGACAGCACGTCGCCGCACTGCCGGTCAGTGCTGCGCAAGCAGCTGCGGTGAACTCGCTCAGGGATTTGCCACTAGTCGTGCTTTCGGGAGACCATCATGCGGCACCGTACACTGACTGGCAACGCGACCTAGCGCAGCTCTCTTCATGTGGGCGGCAGGTGGTGGCGAGCGACAGCGGACACTGGATCCATCTTGATCACCCCGAACTGGTCACTAAGGCTATCCTCGAAGTGGTCGCTGCTGCCCGACAGGCGGCGTGGATGCTGCCTCGTTCCGCTCGAGGATGAGCGCGCCGCGCAGACGATCGGCGCAGTCACGGAAGATCCCTGCCGCGAGCGAGCGAAGCTTTTCTTGCTCGGCGCGAGATCGTCAAAGGATGCTGAATCTAGGTTAAAGTGATTGAGTCAGGAGGATTTCATGAGCGTTGTGAATCCGCTCCCCAAGGAAAAAACTGCTTCCGAGTTGCACTCCATCTATGACGGATTGTCCAAGAAATTTGGAAAGATGCCCAACATATTCGGCCTGATGGCCCACCGGCCGGAGGTTCTTGCCAAGTTCCTCCCTTTTTACTCCGCCGTCATGGAAGGCGGCACCATGGAAGCGCGCTACAAAGAGCTAGCCTATCTGAAAACAGCACTGATCAACGGCTGCGAGTATTGAACTCGCGCTCACACCGCTTCGGCGAAGCGGATTGGCATCACCGACGAGCAGATTCGAGCTCTGCAGTTCTACGAGCGCAGCTCACTCTTCAACGAAAAAGAGAAGGCCACGATTCTTTACGCCGAGCGGGTCACCCGCGGTGCTGCCGCGATCCGCACCGGTTCGCTCGAGGAGTTGCGCAAGTATTACGTTGAGCTCACGCTGGTGATCTGCGCCGCTAATTTCACCAACCGCTTCAACGACGCGCTGCGCGCGGTTCCGGACCTCGGCGGCTAGGAGCGTCCGTCGGAAGTCGTTCAATTCCGCATAACCTATCTGTGAGGACGGCGTACCGCCTATCTCTCTTGGGCCAGGCTCTATGTAACTTCCGGATTGCCGACAACTCACCCGGAACTGACCTGGAGTTTCTCAGAAGATCCCCACACCACGGAACGACACTAGCGTCCGCAGAATGACACGTGCAAGCCGATTGGCACCTGACGTCTGCCAGCTCGGTCATCGAACGTTCCTTGTTACACAGACTTACGTTGATCTCATCGCAATAGAGCCTTTGGCAGATTAATTGCCCTTCCTTGCTTTCGAGTGGCACCAGGCGCGGAATTTTCTCATGCTGTAAGCGGAGCCTCCTCAGCATATTTCACCGACCTCCTTTTTAAGGCAGGAGTCTCTGTTGTGGGAACGGGGCTCTTGCCTCCAGCCTTCAGAGAAGCGGAACTGAGTTACGTGAGCCGCCGATTGGGATTCTCTCCTAACGATTTGGCTAGTCGAGGAGAAATGACATGGGATCTCTTTAACCGATCTCATAGCTGTCGAATGGCTCTCGAATCGAGATCGAAAAAAGAGGAGACGGCGATGAGCAAGAGACCACGAAAGGAAATTCTGTGAGCGATACCACGCAAGGAAAACATCGGAATTTGCGGTCGCTCGAATGGTTGAACTTTTTTCTCGCCGACGTCCAAACAGGTCTCGGGCCTTTCTTGGCCGCCTATCTTGCTTCGAGCGGCTGGAATCCGGGCCGTGTGGGTTATGCCCTGACTCTCGGCGGTTTGGTCGCGGTCGCGATGCAGACTCCGGCGGGAGCGGTGATCGACGCAGTGCATCGCAAACGGACGCTGCTGGCAGTGAGCCTCGGTGTACTGGTTGCGGGGGCGTTCCTGCTGATGGGGCGTCTCAGCTCGATGACGGTATATTCCGCACAGTTCCTTATCGGTGGCTCAGGAGCTTTTCTCGCGCCCACAGTTGCAGCTATCACACTCGGGATTGTTGGAGCCAGTGCTTTTGACAAGCAGTTTGGGAAGAATCAAGCATTCAACTCCGCCGGGAACGTTTTTACCGCACTGCTCGTCGCCTATGCCAGCTACAAATTTGGTTACCGCGCGATCTTCGTGATTGCCGCATTGCTGGCCATTCCCGCAGCCGTGTCTCTTTTTGCTGTAGATGCCAAGCAGATCGACTACGCCCGCGCTCGTGGGTCGATCAACGACCACGGCCGGACGGAGGCGGAAGGGTTGTCCTCACTCCTCAAAGATCGTGTTCTTCTTTGTTTCCTGGCGACCGCCTTTCTTTTTCACTTTGCCAACGCCGCGATGTTGCCGCAACTGGGCGAGATGCTATCGAAGGGTCGTCCAAAAGCCGCTGCGCCCTTCATGTCCGCGTGCATCATCGTGACGCAGCTTGTGATAGCGGTCACTGCGGCTTGCATTGGAAAACGAGCTGCTGCAAAGGGACGAAAATCACTTTTGCTTCTCGGTTTCGGTGTCCTTCCCATACGCGGAGTTCTTTATACCGTTACACACGCTGCGGGAGCGTTGATCGCCATCCAGACGCTCGACGGGGTAGCGAACGCCATATTCGGTATTGTCTCGATCCTGGTTGTCAAAGACAGAACGCAAGGGACAGGCCGCTTCAACATAGCTGCGGGGTCGCTTGCGACGATGGTTGGCATCGGGGCTGCTGCGAGCACAACATTCGGTGGCCTGTTGATTCAGCATCTCGGGTACCGAGCGTCTTTTCTGGGCTTAGCGGGAATCGCCTTTCTTGCTTTTGCACTGCTATGGTTCGCCGTCCCAGAGACCCTCTCCAGTGCGGGCGCCGCCACTTTGACCTCCGGTCCTGAAATTAAATCCACAACAGACAGGGAAGCTTTTGCGCAATAACCGGACTCCTCGTTCTCAAGCTGCGGCTTAACGGATATTCAGGAGCGAGTCATTCAATGCAGGTTGCTCATGTTTCGACAGTCCTAGTCTGGGCAATTTCTCTCGCCAGCATCCTGTGCATGCTCTTGCGTCCGCGACGTATTGCGGAGGCGTATTGGGCGTGTGGAGGGGGAACTCTCCTTATCCTTACCCGCTTGATTCCACTGCCCCAGGCAGCTCATGCGGTATTTGAGGGATTGGATGTTTATCTCTTCCTGACGGGGATGATGATTCTGGCTGAATTGGCGCGGGAGGAAGGCGTCTTCGACTCCTTCGCGCCAACGCTTTACGTTTCGCGCCACCCGCTGGAATCAGGTGGAGGAGAGCTGATCGACCAAAACTCCGGGGCAGACTTAGTGAATTCGATCGCCACTTTGGCCAGACCAGCATAGGATGGTCCCAGATATGCAACTATGCCTTCACGCTCGCCCCAATTCTTCGGGTTCATCAGCACCACTCTCTGCCCCAGCACCACTCTCGTTGCCAATATTACGAGCGCACCATGACCACTCACAGTCAGCGTAAACGTCTCTTCTCGGAACGCCCGCCCGTCTTCGGTTTCCCCGCTAATAAAGAGGGGCACGTCGGAGCACCCGTTCGCTGCGTCGTTTGATCATTCGCTTCTACAATAGTCGAAAACCAGTTGCCGCTCACTGAAACAAGCGTCCTGCATATTGGTGAGGCGATACGCTTCGGACTTTAGTGCTGGGCTGCTCTCTCCAGTCAACGCCAGGCAGCTGTGTGTGACAAACAGTAAAGCGATTTCGTTTCGCCCTTGATGCAGGCGCGTCGCCGGAGTAGGATTCGAGACATAGTTGGATCTCGCAGGACCTTTCCAGCCCATCCTCGAGGTACACCGCAAGGAGGTTCCTACCATGCCCACCACTAAGGAGTTCACAATCCGTTTGGAAGACCGACCTGGAACGCTTGGCAAGCTCTGCCAAGCCCTCGCCGAACAAAGCGTCAACATTCTCGCATTTCAATCTTTCCCTCTAGAGAAGGGCAAGAGCTCCGTACGTCTCATCTTGGACAATCCGGCCGTGGCCAAATCGATTCTGGATCGCCAAAGGACGGACTACACCGAGACTGAGGTTGCGAAAGTGACACTCACTCACCGTCCTGGGGAGCTGGCGCGTGCTGCGGCACGTCTCGGCGAAGCGGCAATCAACATCGATTACGGGTACTGCGGAGTGGATCCCAGTACGAATGCGACCATGCTACTTCTCGGGGTTGCAGACGCCGGCAAGGCGGCGAAAGTTCTGGAGCAGGCCGCCGCTGCCAGCGCGACCTCGTAAAGGAAACAGCAACAGAATCTTTGCCACAAAATGGAAAGGGGCGATTGCCAAGAGCAGTCGCCCTTCATTTTCGGTAGGGATCCTACCCCGATGTCAGACGATCTTAAGAGGAAAGTGGAAGAGCATAGAGGAAAGACTGCGTCGTGGTGAGCGAGAACTCGACAGCTTGAAGCGCGAGATGAAAGAGCAACTCCTTGCAGGAATGCGGGAAGCTAGAGGTGTCGGATGTCTGCGAAGATAACGATTTTTCGTAATAAGAAAGAAGAAGAGGTCGCAAGAGTCACTTTCGATGAAAACTTTCCTCGGGGTTGGCGTATTGAGTCCAAGGCGCACGGGGGTCGTCCTGGCCAAAAAATGCGCTCAACCCTGTTTAAGAGGCGGCCCTTGGGCGGCGCACCTTTTGCAACCGAATTCCGGACAAGCAGGAGACATTTTTCTCCTGCTGGGATGGGCACAGCAAAGATCCTTCTCACCCCAGCCCCGCTGCCCAGCAATTCAATCTCACGCGACGCAAGCGAGAAGCGTGTATCCTGCAAGGCCTGTGCGGCAAGGAGATTGCGAATCGGATGAACGTCGGTAACAGCATAATGAGGGCCTCTATGCGAGTGATTATAATCAAGACAGGATCTTCTCCCGCTCGGCAATTATGTGGGCGCTACGCGACTATCGGGCGTTTTTCCACCGCGCCTTAGATTGTTTAGGATGAATCCCAATTCACCGCTTTTCCAAAGACCCAGCTCAGCAGGTAACGCAGATGCTCGGTGGTTTCCCATGCGAACGCTTGCTTGCGTTTCTGTAGAAGCTACCGCTGGATTTCAGCTCTGCTTATCTCGCATAAGCGTTCACCGCGGTCTACTCCAGCCCGGCTGCCTCGACCCGTAAGAGGATCCAGTTGTTGTCGATCAGGTGTTTTACTTATTCCAAAATAGATAGCTTACCGCCTTGCGTTCCCCTGTCAACGGACTATTTTCCTACGAGTAGGGCATGGTCCTCTGTGGGCCCACAACGAAGGATGAAAATGGGCTCGAGATGACGTAGCGTTTGTACAGCCACGTGGCGACAGAGGCCGAGTTACTCTGGCGCAAGTTAAGCCCGCTTACGAGTATGGCTGGGACGCTGAGAAGCACAACGAATTGTAGCCTCCAGAAGTTGCGGAGAGCACGCGTAGGAGATTTTCGCTTTTTGAAGCGCCCAACGCCGCGCGGTGGAAAGGAGTCGCGCGATGGAAGTTGTCTATCCCTGCTGTTGTGGTTTGGACGTACATAAGAAGAGCATTACCGCATGTGTGTTGTGGGCTGAGGCCAAGGGGAAGAGCCGTAAAGAGAAGAAGCGCTTCGGGACATTCACCCACGATCTGCTTCAGTTGGCTGATTGGCTCGAGCAGTGCGGCGTGACGCATGCGGCCATGGAGTCGACCGGAGTGTACTGGAAGCCGGTGTGGAATATTCTTGCGGAGCAGTTCGAGGTGTTGCTGGTGAATGCACAGCACATCAAAGCCGTGCCGGGCCGGAAGACGGATCAGAAAGATAGCGAGTGGATCGCGGATTTGCTGCAGCACGGATTGCTCCGCGGGAGTTTCGTGCCCCCGCAACCAACCCGTGAACTTCGCGACCTCACGCGGTATCGCGTGAGTTTGGTACAGGAGATCAACCGGATTGCGAATCGCATTCAGAAGGTGCTGGAGGATGCCAACATTAAGTTGGCATCGGTAGCGACCGATGCTTTGGGTGCTTCGGGGAGAGCGATCTTGGGGGCGATGCTAGCCGGGGAGCAAGACGCTGCCCGGTTGGCAGAGATGTCCAAAGGGCTGCTGCGGAACAAGATCCCGGAACTGAAATTGGCGTTGGAAGGTCGTATGACCGAGCATCATCGATTTTTGCTCCGACAGCTTTACGATCATCTGTGCTTCACGGAATCGAAACGGAGTGAGATCGAGCAGGAGATCGATAAGCGCATGCGCCCTTTTGAGGATAAGGTCACACGGCTATGCACCATTCCCGGAGTTGATCGGGTGACCGCTTGGGGAATGCTGGCGGAAATGGGAATGAACATGAATCAGTTTCCGTCTTCTGGGCATCTGGCTTCTTGGGCTTGTTTGTGTCCCGGGAGTTTTGAGAGCGCCGGGAAGCGGCTGAGCGGCAAGATGCGCAAGGGCAATGTCTCGCTCCGCCGTTGTCTGTCGCAGGCGGCCTGGGCCATTTCGATGATGAAGAACAACTACCTCTCGGCGCTGTATCGGCGCATTGCTGCTCGGCGGGGAGCCAAGCGCGCGGTCATGGCGGTAGCACATGCACTGCTGGAGATTGCCTATCACATGCTGAAGCGTAAGGAAGACTACCGGGAACTCGGTGCGGATCACTTTGATCGCATCGACGTGAACCGCATCCGCCGGTCCTTGGTCAGGCGGCTGGAACGCCTGGGCCACAAAGTGACCTTGGAGCCGCTTGCTCTGACCGCCTGAAGGTATTTTCGTAGGAGTGACCGCGCGCCGGCAAGCCTCGCAGCGTACGTGACATCGTTGCACTGCATCCCACAGCCCCGATAGCCGGAAACGCCTTGTGCCTTTCCACCGTTTCTAGCGTATCGGAGGATTGGCATGAGGATCCTGCTGCAAGACCTGCGCTACGCCGTTCGCCTGCTGGCGAAAAATCCTGGGTTCGCCTTGGTCGCGGTACTGACCTTGGCGCTCGGCATCGGCGCAAACACGGTTGTGTTTAGTGTCGTGAATGCTCTCCTGCTGCGTCCCCTCGCTGTGGAACGGCCAAACGAATTGGCTTTTCTCGAAAACGCGCAGTACGGCCCGAGTCAATCCTTTCCAAACTATAAGGACCTTCGTGATCGCAACCGAACGTTTGCGGGCCTGATCGGATATCGGATTGCGCCTATGGAATTGGAGACCCAAGACCGCGCAGACCGCATTGGGGGTTATCTCGCCACCGGAAACTACTTTGACGTGCTGGGCGTCCGTCCGGCGCTGGGCCACTTCTTCAACCAGAGCGACGATCTACACCCTGGCGACAGCCCCTACGCGGTGCTCAGCTATAACTCCTGGCAGTCGCGATTTGGAGCCGACCAGGCGATCGTTGGTAAGACAATTCGGATCAATCGGCAGCCCTACACGGTGCTGGGAGTCGCGCCGCGCGATTTCCACGGCACGGAGCTCTTCTACTGGCCTGAGGTTTGGGTGCCGATGATGATGGAGCCGCAGATCGAAGTAGGCAATGCGTGGCTCGAGAACCGAATGACTTGGAATACATGGGTAGTCGGCAGGCTCAAGCCGAGTGTTACGCCGGCCCAAGCAGAGGCCGACCTCAACACGATTGCTGCGGAACTGGCCCGCCAATATCCCGCGGAAAACGCCGGCCTGCGGTTCAGATTGTCCAAACCCGGATTGATAGGTGATTTGGCTGGTGCTCCGGCGAAAGCTTTCACGGTTGGCATTTTGCTTCTCGCGGCTTTGGTGCTGCTAGCAGCCTGCACAAATCTCGCAAGCATGCTTACAGCCCGCGCCACGGACCGGCAGCGCGAGTTCGCTATCCGCTTGGCCATTGGCGCGGACCGCGGACGCGTGTTGCGCCAGCTTTTGACCGAGACGCTGATGCTCGCTTTGGCTGGCGGAAGCGCGGGCCTCCTATTGGCGACGGTTCTGACCGACGCGCTGAGTCGCTGGCGCGCACCCCTGGACTTCCCCGTGCAATACGACGTTAGCCTGGACTGGCGCGTTTTCCTGTTTGCTCTAGCGGGTTCATTGATCGCCGGCGGCCTCTTTGGCTCGGCCCCTGCTTGGCGCGCTTCCAAATCAGATCCAAATCTGGTGCTCAGGGGAGCCTCCACAACCTGGGGGCGTGGCCGCTTCGCCCTCCGCGACGTACTCGTTGTCGTTCAGGTCGCGCTCTGCTTTGTACTGGTGTCCGCTTCTCTCCTCTCTTTGCGTGGTCTCCAGCAAGCTTTGAAGATGAATCTCGGTTTTGCGCCACAGCACGTTTCGGTCGTGGCGTTTGAGTTGGGTTTGGCAGGCTATTCCGAAGATCGCGGCCGCACCTTTCAACGGCAAGCTCTGGAGAGCATCCAACGATTGCCTGGTGTGCAGTCAGTCGCTTATTCCAATTCGCTCCCGCTCAGCATCGACCAGTCTCATACCGGCGTCTTTCCCGCGGATAAAGCGGACCCCCAGCCTTCTGACCGAATCCCGGTCATCTACTATGAGGTTTCGCCAGGTTTCTTCGGCACGTTGGGAACCAAGTTGCTGGGAGGCCGCGAATTCACTTGGCACGACGATGCGAAATCACCGCAGGTTGCCATTGTGAACGCCGCGTTTGCGAAACAAGTGTTGCATACCGAAAATCCCGTCGGCCAGCGCTTCCGTGGCGGACGTAGCCGGCCATTCACCGAAATCATCGGCGTTGTCGAAGACGGTAAATATGAAACCCTCACCGAGTCGCGGCAGCCCGTGGTCTTTTGGTCGATCCTGCAGTCCTACAATTCCACCACCACGCTCGAGGTGCGGTCTTCGGTGCCGCCAATGCAAATGGTTGGTGAGATACACCAGGCAATTGCGCGGCTCGACCCGGAGCTGCCGCTCTACGGCGCGGGCCCTCTGCAGCAAATGCTTGGCTTCGCGTTTTTCCCAACCCAGGCGGCAGCCATTGCCCTGAGCTCCTTCGGCGTGCTCGCCATTGTTCTGGCAGCAACGGGCATTCACGGGCTTGCGGCTTATGCGGTTTCAAGGCGCACGCGCGAGATCGGCGTCCGCATGGCGCTCGGCGCGCATCCGGTTCAGGTACTTCGTCTTGTGCTGGGCAAGACGATGTTGCTGCTGGTCGTGGGTTCGGTCGTCGGTCTAACCCTCGCTCTGGCAACAGGAAAAGTGATTGCCAGTATCGTCTATGGCGCTCAGCCTCGCGATCCGCTGGTAATGCTGAGCGTGTGGGGCAGCATTGCCCTGATCGCCCTTTCGGCAGCGTGGTCACCCGCGCGGCGCGCCACGCGAGTCGATCCCCTAGTGGCTTTGCGCTACGAGTGAAGATAGAGAAACGTCAAAATGCACACACTTTGGCAGGACCTGCGTTACGCCGTTCGCTTGCTTCGATTTCGGATACTTGCCGGGCGCTGTGCCCGCGCTTGCGGTGCGTGCGAAGGACTATAGAATAGACCTAAGATTGCGGGCGGAATGAAACCGACTAACTCACATCCACATCGCGTTCTCGTCGCGGATGACCAATCGGATATTCGCGAGGCGCTGCGCTTGTTGCTGCGACGCGAAGGCTATGAAATTCACGGTGCTGCTTCGCCCGGCGAAGCTTTGGCCGCGCTCGAAGCGCGCGAATTCGATGCCGTGCTGATGGACTTGAATTATGCTCGCGACACTACATCGGGCCAGGAAGGGCTGGACCTTATCCCGCGCATCCAGATGATGGATAGCACGCTCCCGGTAATTGTAATGACCGCGTGGAGCAGCGTGGAAGTTGCGGTCGAAGCCATGCGGCGCGGGGCGCGCGATTTCATCCCCAAACCGTGGGAAAACACGCGCTTGGTTACTGTGCTTCGTACGCAGATCGATTTGCGGCAGGCGTTGCGGCAGGCTTCGCGGCTGGAGGCGGAAAACCGCTTGCTGCGCGCCGAATCGCGCCCGACCATGATTGCCGAATCGGCCGCGATGCGGCCGGTGCTCGACATCATTGGCCGCATCGGCCCTTCCGACGCGAACGTGCTTATCACCGGCGAGCACGGCACGGGCAAAGAAGTTGTTTCGCAAACATTGCACGCCTTATCTCCGCGGGCGAACACGCCGATGGTGACGGTGAATGCAGGCGGCCTATCCGAAGGCGTTTTCGAGAGCGAATTGTTCGGGCATGTGAAAGGCGCGTTTACCGATGCGCGGGTCGATCGCGTCGGGCGCTTTGAGCTGGCCGACAACGGCACTCTATTTCTCGACGAAATTGCGAATGTGCCGCTGAAACTGCAAGCCAAGCTGCTGCGCGTTCTCGAGACTGGCGAACTCGAGCGCGTGGGCTCTTCCAGCACGCGCCGCGTCGATGTGCGCGTGATTGCCGCGACCAACGTGGATGTCACCACGGAGGCCGCGGCTGGGCGTTTCCGCCAGGACCTGCTTTTTCGCCTCAACACCATCGAAATTCATCTGCCGCCCCTGCGCGAGCGCAAGGAAGATATTGATCTGCTGGCGCACCATTTTCTGCGCGGCTATTCACAGCGTTACCGCAAAACCATCAGCGGATTCGATCCCGTTGCCGCGCAGGTTCTTCACGAACATCCCTGGCCGGGCAATGTTCGCGAACTCGACCATGCAATCGAGCGCGGCGTGCTGCTTGCCACCGGGCCGCTGGTGCGCGCCGCCGATCTCGGTTTGCGCGCCGCGGCGCCTGGCAGCGCAGCGCGCCTGGAGGAAATGAGCCTCGACGAAGTGGAGCATCACCTGATCCAGCGCACGCTGGCACGCCATGACGGCAACGTTAGCCAGGCGGCCAAAGCTTTGGGGCTCAGCCGCAGCGCGATGTATCGCCGTTTGCAAAAACACGGCTTGGAATGAAGCCGCTCAGCTACGAACACCGGATTCAGCTCCTGGCCGTCGCGGCGGGACTGCCGGGCTCGTTCATTGCGTTAATTCTGCTGTGGACCGGCGACTATTCCTCTCGCACCATCTGGACTTTGGGACTGCTTATTGTTGGCTTGTGGCTTGGTTTTGCGGTTTCCGTACGCCATCGCGTGGCGTTCTCTCTGCAGACGCTCTCGAATCTTCTTGCGGCTATGCGCGAAGAGGATTTCTCCGTGCGCGGGCGCGGCGCCCGGCGGGACGATGCCATGGGCGAAGTGATGATCGAGGTGAACTCGCTGAGCCAGACGCTCCGCGAGCAGCGACTGGGCGCGCTGGAAGCCACCGCACTGCTGCGCGCGGTAATGGAAGAAATCGATGTGGCCATCTTTACGTTCGACAATGAAAACAAGCTGCGCCTGGTGAATCGCGCCGGCGAGCGATTGCTCGCGCGTCCGCTCGAACGGCTGCTGGGATTTACCGCCGCCGAGCTGGGCCTCGGCGCTTCTCTCGAAGGCGAGGCGGTGCGCACTATGGAGCTTACGTTTCCGGGCGGCTCCGGGCGCTGGGGGATGCGTCGGGGCTCGTTCCGGCAAGCCGGCTTGCCGCATCACCTGGTGGTGCTCAGCGATTTGAGCCGGGCGCTGCGCGACGAGGAGCGGCAAGCATGGCAGCGGCTGATTCGCGTGATGGGGCACGAGTTGAATAATTCGCTCGCGCCCATTCAGTCCGTGGCGCAAAGCCTGGAGAGTGGATTGAATTCGCTGCGCAATGAGGGCGATCTATCGCCGGAGATGAATCGCGCGCTTATGGACGACATTCAGCAGGGATTCGGCATTATTCGGTCGCGGACGGAAGCGCTCGCTCGCTTTATGGCCGCGTATTCCCGGCTGGCGCGGCTGCCAGCGCCGAAGCTCGCGCCGGTCAGCGTGCGGGATTGGATCTCGCGCGTGGCGATGCTGGAAACGCGCGTGAAAGTGAAAATCCAAGAGGGCCCAGAGGTAATGATCTCCGGGGACGCGGACCAGTTGGAGCAACTGCTGATCAATTTGCTGCACAACGCCGCCGACGCGGTGCTGGAATGCGGCACGCAGGCCAGCGTGGGATGGTCTAGCCAGGATTCGCAACTGGAAGTGTGGGTGCTCGACGACGGTCCAGGGATTCAGAATACAGCCAACGTATTTGTCCCCTTCTTTACCACCAAGCCGGGCGGCACTGGCATCGGCTTGGCGCTCAGCCGGCAAATCGCGGAGGCGCACGGCGGGACGCTGACGTTGGAGAATCGTCGCGGCATCCGCGGGTGCGAGGCGCGATTGCGTTTGCCGCGGTAGGGGGCCCCCCTCCCCCCCTGTTTCTGTAACTGCGCATTCTAAAGGACTTAGGGGCGATTTCCTTTGTAACTGCACATTCTAAGGGAGTTAGGCGCACAATTTCAGTGGCGCGCGTTCCTATTCTTCCGTCGCGGGGTCGCTTTGGGACCGTGCTCTTGACGCGGAAAGAAAAGGCTGGGTCGCGCTAAAGCGCAGCCCCTACAACGCATGTAGCGCGCATGTACGGCGCGCTCGATTGTAAGTTCAGATTTTAAAGGATTTAGGGATTTGCTGTGCGAGCAGAGGAAACGGGCGCGTATTTACCCAAGTGCTATCATACTCAGATTCTACAAAAAGTCAAGTGAAAAATTGACGAAATCACTTCGGGGGTTCGGTCATTTCCATGGCCCAGATGGCGGCGGGACGCATGTACATGGAGGCGCGGTAGTTACCGGTGATGTCCCAGGCTTCGGGCGTGCGGAACCAGTAGCCTTTGGTTTCGTAGGCGGTGTGATAGATGCCCCAGGCGGTTTTGTAGGCTTCGTCCTTCATTCCCTCGCCTAGCATCAGCGCGGCTAGACCGAGAGTGGTGCCGGTCCAGACTTCCTGGACTTGTTCATTGGTTTTTACGAGTGAACCGTCTGGCGCGATGCCGTTGACGGCGCCCATGTTGCCGTTGGCGAACTTCATGACGTTGAAATCGAAAATTTTGTGGAGGGCGCTGCGCTGCATTTCGCGTGGAACGAGGTCGCCGAGGCCGGTCATGTTGGCGTACCACTGGCCGGCGAGCTGGTCGGCCTGGATGTTGTCGCGGTATTCGCTGCTTGTGTCGTAGCGAAAATATTCCTTGTTCCACAGCTTGCTGATGTAGCTGGCTTGGGCTTTGGCGAAGAGCTCGTGATATTTCTGGATGGCGGCGGAGTCACCGAGCTGCTTGGCAATTTCTTCGGCGGCGCGCACGGCGCCGAGAAAAAGACTGCCCGAATAGGCGCTCTCGCCGCGCACAACCCATTCGTCGTAGGTCTGGTCGGGATAACCTTCGTTTTCGGGAAGGCCGTCGCCGTCGCGGTCGTATTTGCGGAGATATTCGAGCGATTCCTGCACCGCGGGCCACGTAGTGCGTAGGAATTCCTTGTCTTTGCGGCCGGTGAAAACAAAATCGCGGTAGACCATCAGGACAAATTTCGGATTCAGATCTTTCCAGCCATTTGTATCTTGCCAACTGAATTGATTGATCTGCAGGAAGGGGTCTTCATCGGGGACACCCAAATCGTGAGGCACCGCGCCTTTGGCTTTGCGAATGCGAAAGTTGAGCGAGCCGGAATGCTGGGTTTTCCAGATCCATTCCATTTTCTCGCCGGCTTCTTGCGGGACGGTGGCGGCGAATTCGCGCATCACATTTTTTTCGAGGTCGGGCCAGAATTTGAGGAGCGGCATGGAGCCGTAGAAGCGGACGTCGAGCGTTTCGTAATAGGGATAGTCATAGCACTCCATGAAGGAGTAGACCGGAGGCGCTTGGGGATTCGAGCTTACAGGGCGGCCCCAAAAGGAGCCGAGGTCGGCGAGAGGATAGAGCTCGTTGAAGAGCATGCCGCGATACCAGAGCGGCTTGCTTTCGTCGTTGATGTAGGGCGCTTGCCAGGCATCGATGGCTTCGCTCCACGCGGAGGCATTGGCGAGGCCGTCGCGAGCGATGGCCCATGCCGCGGTGCCTGTCGCACCGTAAAAATCGGTGTAGCGGCGATGCCATTTGCGTCCGGAGCCAAATTCGACGACCGGCAAATCCCAGGCGATGACCACGGGAATGACTCGTTTTTCGCCGGGCTCGAGGGTGAAGCGAACGGCGATGGCACCGGCTAGATCTTCGCCACTGCTGGTCCAGCTATCGTCGCTGTTGGCGAGTTTGCCGTCTTTCGAGAAGGGCGCCCAGATCTCCTTGCCGTCGCGGTCGGGCGCGAATGTGGTTTGGTAGGTGATCTCGACGCCTGGAGATTCGAGAGAGGCGATCACGAATTGGCCGTCCCATTCATCTTGCACGGGGCCGAGATGATTGCGGTCGAAGATTACGCCTTTCATGGTGCCTGCGGAGCCGGGCACTTCTTTCGAGTTTTTCAGGGCGCGCGGAAATGGCTCGGAGCGGAAAGCGTTGTGATTGCCATCGTTAATCTTTCCTTTCAGATCGCGATTGAACGTCCGGAACCAACCCAGCATGTTTTCCCACGATAGGAGCACGGAAACGGTGACGCGGTGGTTGGTGGGATTTTCAGCGTGCCAGCGGTAGACGGCGACGGGGTAGCTGGTTTCTTTGTAATTGTCGGGAAGGATGGGCGAGAACTGCTCGACGGTCACGTGGGCGGGAAATTTTTCCCAGCGGTAGTCGAACCAGGACTTCGGATAGAGGGCGTAGTAATCGCCGGCGCCGACCGGATAGTCCCACTCCCAGGAACTCAGCGCATGACCAGAGGGATGAGCCGCGGTCAAAACCTTCGCGACGCCATCCGCATCGCCCTCGGATTTTTGAAACATTGCAAACTGATTGGCCCAGACGGTTTGGTATTTATGGACGCCGGCTTTCATGTGCCAGCGGGCAAAGTCGCCGCGAAAGGTGCGCGAGAAAGTGCCAGCGCCAAAACCGCCGACGGGCGCACCTTGCCAAAAGCCGTTGTCAATGTGCTCGGCGTCGAGGGTAGGCTTTTTCGTGCCGGGGTTCTGGAGGGGCTCGCCGATGGGACGCTTCCAAGCAGCCTTGGGAATGTCGTCGTTGGCATGGACGGTGGAGCCGAGCACGAACGGAAGCGCTACACCGCAGGCAAGCGCGAGGCGCTTGATCATAAAGACTCCTCGATGTGTATGGCAGGAAAGCCGTTTCCGGCAAGAATCGGCCCGGCCTTTGCAAGGAAAACTATAGTATAAAATCTTAGAAAAATAATGATATTCTGCGCGCAGAGTGAGTGTCACGTCGAGGCGGCCGATGAAGACCCCGAGTAAGGCTAAAGCGGGCGCGGGGAAACCCGAGCGCGTAACCGTGACCCTGAAGACGATCGCGGAGCAATTGAACTTAACGCCGGGGACGGTATCGGCGGCGCTCAATAATTCGTCGGCCGCGCGATCTATTCCGGCGCACACGAAGCAGCGAATCCTGGCGGCGGCGCAAGAGTTAAATTACCGGCCGAATTTTTTTGCGCGTTCGCTACGCCTGCAGCGCACGTATACCATTGGCGTTATCGCAGAGGAAATTGGCGATGCGTACGGCTCGATGATCATCAGCGGAATCGAGCAGCACCTGCGGCAGAACAATTTCTTTTTCCTGACGGTGATCCACCGGCACGACAAGAAGCTGCTGCAAACGTATGCGCAGATGCTGCAATCGCGCGGTGTCGAAGGCTTCATCACAGTGGACACTTCCCTCACGGAACAGCCGGCGCTGCCAACGGTGGCAGTGGCAGGCCATCAGCGGGTGCCGGGAGTGACCAACGTCGTGCTGGATCACAAGCGCGCGGCGAGGATGGCTTTGCAACATTTGCGAAATCTTGGGCACGAAGAAATTGCATTTGTGAAAGGTCAACCCTTCAGTTCGGATTCCGTTGTGCGCTGGGATGCGATTGTGGAAGCGGCAGAAGAGCTTGGCATGCGGATTCGACCGGAACTAACTGTACAACTCGAGGGGACAGAATCGACGCCACTTATCGGTTACCCGGTTGGCAAGCAGTTGCTGGCGCGGAAGCGACAATTCACCGCAGTGTTTGCTTATAACGATATTTCCGCGATTGGGGCGATTTGGGCGTTTCGTGAAGCGGGCTTGCGAGTCCCAGACGATGTCTCGGTTGTCGGATTTGATGACATTGCGGGGGCGGCGTTTGCGAACCCCGCGCTGACCACGGTGCGGCAGCCGCTGCTGAAGATGGGGCAGATTGCGGCGCAAACGTTGATTGCGCGCATTGAAGGGCGCGGAAGGTACCAGCCAGAAATCGCGATCGAGCCGGAGTTCGTGGTGCGAGACTCTTCGGGGCCGGTGCCCGGGCGGCACATGCCTGCCAGCGTTGCTGGGGAGCAACCGAGGGTTTCCGGCTGATTCGGAAGAGTGCGTAAGATTTATACGTTTTAGTACTACCCCTGTATCTACGAATCTTCCTATCCCTATTGTTTACGATCACTTACAATGCTTGGGCAAGGTGACCCGTTGGTTAAAGGCCTGCATCTACTCTTTGAACGTCTGAATTCCAGGATGTGGAGCTTCTTATGCTGACACGAATCCCGAGAATGCCAAAAGCAGGGGTGTTTCTAGCATTGCTGTGCGCTGCGGCGCTGCCCGTCGCGGCCCAAAGCAACGAGATCCTTGGAGAGGTACGCCTTCATCCACAGAACGGACCAGCGAAAACGGCGGGCGTGTGGGTGGACGGAAGGTACGTGGGATACCTGAGCGAGCTGAAGGGGTCGAAGAAACTGTTGCTGCTGCCAGGGGAGCACGAAATATCCGTGCGCGAGGCGGGTTACCAGTCGGTGGACCAGAAGATCAGCGTGCAACCGAATGCGGTGCAGACGTTGCGGGTGTCGCTAGCGAAAGATCCGCGGGCGCAATTCCCTACCGTGAGCGCGGAGGTCAGGCTCTCGATTGATCCAGATCGGGCGGCGGTTTTTGTGGACGAGCAGTTTGCGGGACACGCGCACGAATTTGGAGGCGGGGGCCGGGCCATGCTGCTGAGTCCGGGCAAGCACCACATCAAGATCACGTTGCCGGGATATCAGTCGTTCGACACGGACATCGACGTGCGAGCAAATCAGAAATATGAGATCAAGACGCAACTACCAAAGGGGCATGAAGGCGACTAGCTCCGAGCGAATGTCATATCCCCAGAAGCAAGACTAGCGAAGCTTCTTCAAGTCGAAAGTCGCATTGATCGTTTTGGAGTCGGGAGTGGTCACTTCGACCACGGTTTCCTCCGACGCCACATCCTTCGCATCATATTCGAGCCAGACGGTCGCGCCATCCAGTACGGCGGGTGTGTCTTTGGTGGGTGTGGAGTAAATGGGCTTGTTACGGATGGAACGGCTGGCGATGGTCTTATCGTGCTGCTTGGTTTCAAAACGAAAATTCTGCCAAAAATTTTCGGGCTGTAGCGCGGTGTTCGGTGGGGCCGATTGCGGCGGGGGCGCAGGAGCCTCGTTTGGCGCAGGTTCCGGCTTTGGATAGGCGGCTGGGAGCATGATGAGAATGCGAACCACGATGGTGTTACCACGCTGATGATATTCGCGAACGGCCTGCTCTTCGCTATAGCCGCTAGGAGACTGGCGGGAAAGGTCGACGACCTGCGCGAACGGCGTGAGAATTTCAATTTCAGCGATGTGCGGCGCTTGAAAGCCTTCTGTTATTTGCTTCATGTACGGGCTTAGAAAGGCTGCGGTGGCCTGATCATTTCGCTGGCCCAGGACGTAAGCCTCATGCAAGGCTGAGACAGTGAGCGGCATCTCGTAGGCTGCCGATGCTGCGCAGTTGGCGATACAGAGCGCAAACGCCAAGAGCAGGCGCGCGGTACGGTTATATGTCGCGCGATTCATCCGTTGGTTCCTAAAAATTTAGATGCAGAGAGTGTTCAATCGCACGGGCGTACAGGCGGGTCTAAAGTCAATCTTGTATACGTCCTTAGATGCATTTCGCAGGAGCAAAGTTTTAACGCAAAGCAACTAGGAAGAAGTTGCGAAGAGGGCGAAAAAAAAACAGAAGAACAGAGAGGTAGCTTTTTTGTAACCCATGCGCTAACAGAAGGTTAGCTCAGGAATCGCGTGGCCCCCCACGTGCAGAAACCCAATCGCCGGGCGCAACGCAGTTTCCGTGCGTACACTAAATTACCGGAGTAAAGGAGCCGGCAAAATGAAAGCAATTTCAAGCCCCGCCCCGCGTTGGCGCGAACGGCTTCAGGCGCTTAAGAACATTCCTCCGGTGCTGCGCATGGTATGGGAAGCAGCGCCGAACGTAATCGTCGCAAGCGTAACGCTGCGAGTGATGACCGCGCTTCTTCCCCTCGCGGTGTTGAAAGTCACCCAGCTAATTATCGATGGCGTCTACAACCTAACCGCCCATCACACAGCCCTGCCGCACTATTTTTGGTGGCTGGTGGCGCTGGAATTCGCGCTGGCCAGCCTGGCCGCGATCCTCGTGCGCTTGATTAATTTCTGCGACGTGGTGCTGGCGGACAAGTACAGCCGGCACATCAGCACAAAGATCATGGAGCATGCGTCGCGGTTGGATTTGACGTCGTTCGAAGATCCTTTGTTTTATGACCGCATGGAACGGGCGCGGGTGCAGGGGACAGACCGCATAGTCTTGATCCAAGCGACCGGGCAACTGATCCAGCAACTGGTTACGACGGTCAGCTTGGCGGCGGGAATCTTGTTCTTCTCACCGTGGATCCTGCTGGCGCTGGTGGCTTGCGTGGTGCCGGCGTTTTTGGGAGAGACGCATTTCGCGTTCCTGGGCTACTCGCTGAACTTCCGCCAAACACCCGCGAAGCGGGAGATGGAGTATTTGCGAGTGCTCGGCGGGAGCAAGGAAAGCGCGAAGGAACTGAAGCTTTTTGGCCTCTCGCCATTTTTGGTGGGGCGCTACGGGAAGCTTTCGAACGAATTGCATTCACAAACGGTAGGACTGGCGAAGCGCAAGCTGATCATCGGAGGACTGCTGAGCCTGCTGGGAACGCTAGGATACTACGGCAGCTATGCGTTCGTGATTTATGAAACGGTTTTGGGCACGCTGACGATCGGCACTCTTTACTTTTTGACAGGGGCAATCGCGGGGGCGAGCTCGAACATACAGTCAGTATTCGCCACATTCTCGATCATCGCGGATCAGGCGCTCTTCGTGACGGACCTGCTGGAGTTTTTCGCGATGAAACCCACCGTTTCCTCGAAACCGAACGCGCTGCCGATGCCACGGCCGATTCGCGAGGGCTTCGAGTTCCGGAACGTTTCGTTCGCATATCCGGGGCTGGAGCGGCTGGTTCTCAGCGATGTGAGCTTTCGACTGGAGCGAGGCGAACGGCTGGCGCTCGTAGGGGAAAACGGACAAGGCAAGACGACGATCGTGAAGCTGCTTACGCGGCTGTATGACCCCACCGCGGGGCAGATCCTTTTGGATGGCGTGGATTTGCGCGAATACGACCTGGAAGGTTTGTGGAAGGAAACCGGCGTGATTTTCCAGGACTTCATGCGCTATGACATGACGGCGGCGGAAAACATCGCGATCGGCAAAATTGAAGAGCGCGAGAACACGTTCCGGTTACGTTCGGCGGCGCAGAAGAGCCTGGCCGAGCAGGTGATCCGCAAACTTCCAAAGAGCTACGAGCAGATTCTTGGCCGCAGGTTCGAGGGGGGCGTGGACCTCTCGGGCGGCGAGTGGCAGAGGATGGCGCTGGCGCGGGCGTATTTGCGGGACGCGCAACTTTTGATCCTGGACGAACCAACAGCGGCGCTGGATGCGAAATCGGAGCACGAAGTGTTTCAGCGCTTCGCGGAACTAACGCACGGGAAAATGGCGCTGCTGATTTCGCACCGATTCTCGACGGTGAAAATGGCGGATCGAATTCTTGTCCTGGAAAACGGACAAATTGCCGAGCAGGGAGACCACGAGCAATTGCTGCGGCGTGGCGGGCGTTACGCCGAGATGTTTGAACTGCAGGCAGCAAGCTATCGGTGAACCGAATAAGGAACGAGCAATGGCAACCCAACAGCAGTTTCCCCTAGACCCCAATACAGCGCCGGCTTCGAACTGGATAAGAAATGGTGGACGCAAGCGCCACCCGTACGAAGTGCTGCCGCCGCGAGCGGCAACCATGCAACGGGAGCAACTTCGCTCCCATGCGCAGATGGAAGCGCAATCGTGGAAAGTGAGCGATAGCAAAGAGGGCGCCTCTTTCTTGAGGACGAAGTGGAGCGAGGCGAAGGAGGCCCTAGAGACGCGCGGCCAAATGCTTCGCGCGGCCGCTGCGGCGGGACGCGCACTGAACGGCGAAGCAAAAGCTCTAGCAGACAGCGCCGGAATCTTGCAAGAGAGCCTGCAGGAAATCAAAGAAGGGCTTCGCGACATGGGACGTCTTCCGCAGGTTGAGAACGCGGTTTACGAGTGCGTGCCGCGAGCGTATGCGAGCGTCGCCAGTTATTTCCGAGCCATGAACTATGAATTTAACGAGCAGACGTTCGAGCAGTTTTTTACCGCGGTTCAGGAAGTAACAGCTTTTGAAATGGCGGAGATTTGGGAGTTGAAGGCGTTTGCAGAATTTGTGCTGTTGGAAGTGTTGGCCGAGCGGGCAAAAGAGTTGGGAGACGCACCGTATTCCGGCTTGGTAGCGCAGCACGGTGAAGGCGAGTCTGTCGACAGCGGGATAGCTCCTGTGCAGATACTGGTTGCGAGTTTGCGGAAGATCTCGGCGACGGATTGGAAGGAATTGTTCGAGCGCATCAATGTGGTCGAGCAAATCTTGCGCAAGGATCCGTGTGGCGCATACGCGCGAATGGATTTCGAAAGCCGCGACAGCTATCGCAAAGCGATTACGCAGATGGCCGAGCGGTCCAAGGCGAATGAGCAGTCGGTTGCGCAGGCGGCGCTGAGCCTGGCGAGCCGCTTGCACTGCATGGGCGACGAGAGAATCGCCGAAAAACAGTCGCACGTGGGGTATTACCTGGTTGGGGGCGGCAGAAAGACCCTGGAACGCGAAATCGGATACCGGCGGACGTTTGCGGAGCGAGTACAGGGTTTCGTAATGCGCTGGCCGGATTTCTCCTACATTTTGGGGATCGAGCTAGCTACGTGTGCGCTGATTGCGGCGGCGGTGCTTGGGGCTGGATCGCATGCTTCGGGTTTTGCGGTAATAGCACTTCTGTTACTGCCGGCAGCGGAATGCGCGGTGGCGCTCATCAATCAAATTGCCACCACGCTGATTCCTCCGAAGATTTTGCCGAAGTTGGACTTTAGCAAGGGCATTCCCGCTGAGTTCACCACGATTGTCGCGGTACCCACGCTGCTGACCAGTGAATCGCAAATGAAACGCGCCGTGCGCGATCTGGAAATCCGGTTCCTGGCGAATCGGGACAGCAACTTGCATTTTGCGCTGCTTACCGATTCGCCGGACGCCGCGCAGCAGTTCAACGAGAGGGACCAACTGGCCAAGACCTGCGCGGAATTGATCGAAGGGTTGAACGCGAAATACGTGGCAGAAGGCAAAGGCACTTTTTTTCTGTTTCACCGGCAGCGCACCTACAACAAGTCCGAAGGGATTTGGATGGGATGGGAGCGCAAGCGCGGGAAATTACTGGATTTCAATAATCTGGTGCTCGGGGCGAGCGACCATTTTCCGGTTAAAGCAGGCGATGTCTCGATTTTGCCGAACGTGCGGTATGTGATCACGCTCGATCTGGATACGCAACTTCCCCGCGATGCGGCGCGAAGGCTGGCAGGGGCAATGGCTCACCCTCTGAACAAGGGCGTCGTGGATGCGACGACAAACACGGTGGTAGAGGGCTACGGAATCCTGCAACCGCGCGTGGACATCAGCATTCAATCGGCAAACCGATCGCGGCTGGCCGCGATTTTCTCTTCGGACGCAGGTTTCGACATCTACACGCGCGCGGTTTCCGATGTGTACCAGGACTTATTTAACGAGGGCAGCTTCACAGGCAAGGGAATTTACGAGGTCAAGACGTTCCAGCAGGTGCTGGAGCACCGGTTCCCCTGCAACACAATTCTCAGCCACGACATGATCGAAGGCGCGTATGCACGGGCCGGGCTAGTTTCGGACATCGAGGTCGTGGACGACTATCCATCGCACATGAGCGCGTTCAGCCGCAGAAAACATCGCTGGGTTCGCGGAGATTGGCAGATCATATTCTGGCTGCTGCCACGCGTGCCGGACTTTTTCGGAAAGATGGCGCGCAATCCCCTGTCAATCATCTCGCGCTGGAAAATACTGGATAACTTGCGGCGTAGTTTGACCGAAATGGCGCTGTTCGTGATGCTGCTAAGCGCATGGCTGTTCTTTCCTAGACACACTCTCTACTGGACTCTGGTTACGCTGGCGATCATGGCGCTGCCGACGTACGCGCAGTTCGCGCTGACCATCGCGCGGGCGCGCCGAGCACTGCTGACGACCGCGTTTTGGAAGAACCTTGCGGCCGATTTTGGAGTGTCGCAAGCGAACCTTTTCATGCGCGTGGCGTGCTTGTGTCATCAGAGCCTGGTGACGATCGACGCAGTTGTGCGTTCGATCGTGCGCATGACGGTGACGCACGAGCGGCTGCTGGAATGGGAGACGTCCGCGGAGGCCGAGGAGCCAGGTCAGAAAAAGAGCCCGGTGGAGATTTATTTGGAGATTACGCCATGGCTGGCGTTCTTTGTCGGATTGTTTTTGGCGGTCGATCGCCCGGAGTCGTTCATGGTGGCGCTGCCATTGCTGGTGCTGTGGGGCCTTTCCAAGCCCATCGTGCAGTGGCTGAGCCTGCCATCGCGCACGGGAGAAAAGAGAATGGAAGCCAAGGATGAAGCTCTGTTGCGAAAGGCCGCGCTGCGGACGTGGCGGCTTTTCCGGGAGTTCAGCACGCCGGAAGAAAACTGGCTGATACCCGACATCGTTCAAGAGCCTGCGTCGCTGATTGTGCATCGGATTTCTACTACCAACCTGGGCCTGCTGCTCAATTCGAGGCTGGCGGCGATGGACATGGGCTTTCTCACGTTCCCGGAATTTCTCGCCGACACGGAAAAGACTTTTGAATCAATCGACCGCATGCCGAAGCAGAACGGGCAACTTTACAATTGGTACGACACGCGCACGCTGGAGCCCGTAAAGCCGCGCTTCATCTCCTCGGTGGACAATGGAAACCTGATTTGCTGTTTGTGGACGCTGAAACAGGGATGCCTTGGAGCGGTGAGCGAGTCGATATTTTCAGCGCACATGTGGAGGGGCGTTACCGATCACCTGGACACCCTCGAAGAACTGCTGCGGCCGGAACGGTGGGACGAGCGGCTATCTTTGGTTCAGGTATCGAAGAAGAGAGTGAAAGCGCTAGGAGCGTCGCCGGTAAAATGGGCGGAGGCGCTGCCGGCGATTGAACGCGACGTAGTGGCACTGGACAAAAAGCTTTCGGAGTCGGGAAGCGAGTTGGCATGGTGGGGGCACGAGCTGTGCCTGCGGATCACGCACCTGCAAAGCTTGTTCTATGATTTCGCGCCTTGGCTGATGCCGCAGTTCGCAAAGTATACCGATGCGCGGGAGACGCAGAACATTATCCATTCCGAGCGGCTGACGCTGGAGTCGTTGCCACGTATCTGCGCGGCGCTGGACCAAAAGCTTGCAGGCACCCTCGACGATGAGGGATCCGGCGGCGAAATGCAATCGGGGCTGCGCCTGCTGCGATCCGCAATAACTCGAACGAATGACATCGCAGCGAGCATGGCGAAGCGCTTGACGGCGGTAGCGGCAAAGGCTGACAGCTTGGCGAAGAGCATGGATTTCGTTTCGCTGTTTGACGCGAAGAAAAAAGCCTTAAGCGTCGGGTATGAAGTGGAGGAGCAACGGCTGGCGCCGTATTTCTACGACCTGCTGCCGTCGGAAGCGCGAGCGGCGACGTTTGTGGCCATCGCCAAAGGCGAAATTCCGCAGGATAGCTGGGTCTCGCTAGAACGCCGGTACACGAGCTATGAGGACGAGCGTGTCCTGCTGTCATGGACCGGGACGATGTTCGAATACTTGATGCCCATGCTGTGGATGAAGACGTACCCGAACACGATCCTGGACCAAACCACCCAGGCCGCCGTACGGGCACAGAAGAAATTTGCCAAGAGTCACTCGATACCGTGGGGGATTTCGGAATCATCCTGCGCGAAATTGAGCGTTGACGGACATTATCACTACCAGGCGTTTGGAGTGCCCGCATTGGCAATCAATCAAGAAAAGCCAGAGGATCTGGTTGTCTCTCCGTACTCGACTTTTTTGGCGCTCCTTGCGGACACCGAGGGTGCGGTGGAAAACGTACGGAACTTGGAAGTAATGGGCTTGTTGGGACCGTATGGATTTTATGAAGCCGTGGATTTCACTCCTTCGCGGGTTCAACCGGGAAGCACTTTCGAGATCGTGCGCTGCTGGCTGGCGCACCACCAGGGCATGAGCCTAATGGCCGTGGCAAATGTGCTTTGCAACTCGTCTTCGCAGCGGCGATTTCATGCGGAGCCGATGGTGGCGGCCACGGAAAGACTGTTGCACGAAAAGGCACCGCGCATGCCGAACCTTGAAGCGCCGCAAACCGAGGCGGATTCCGTCACGGAGTTGGCAACGGAGCAGGCCGGGAGTGCGCAAGAGAATTGCCTAAGCACTCCCAAACTAAACACCGCAGCGTAGTAGCCGGCAGCGCACAGTAGTTTACGCCGAGGTGGACAGTGCCCGCGACCAAGACAGCCTTCAGTACCCGCCCGACACTGGCTTCGGCGACTCCAAGTTTCCTCTTCGGCCGTGAGTCCGAAGAGTTAGAACAAACCATTTTCGAGAAAATCCGCGAACGAGCTTACCTGTTGTTCGAGCAATCAGGACGTGAGCCCGGAAATGAGGACGCAAACTGGTCGCGGGCGGAATCGGAGATTCTGCGCTCTGGCGTGCACGTTCGCGAGTCTGGAAGTTGGGTGGCACTCAGCTTCTCCATTCCAGACGCTTCCGGCGAGGGCATGCAAATTGCCGTTCGACCAACGCGCGTGGTCGTGCGCACAAGGGTAGCTAGCAATGAACGGGAGGCATCTGAAGGAGCAAAGCAGGACGAACGAGAGATCTTTCTCGCCGCGAATCTAGCCGCGGAGGTCGATCCGGGGTCAGCCGCCGCGTCGTTTAGAGACCACAGTCTCCACTTGATGATTAAGAAGAGCCGACCAGATAAGCTCGCTGGCAACCAAGACACCCAACCAAATGACTGAGCAGGAGCCAACGACGCTGGAAGCGACGCACGATAGGTGTAAACCTGGGATAATCTACAGAGAGTTCTGTATGGCTCGTAGGTTCTTTGTTCGCCTATCGTTACGGGGACTCGGTCCCTTGCAAGGACACTGTTTATTCGATCCGCAGTCTCTCTAGGCATGCTTCCACTCTCTGCGATAGTTGACGCTATACCCGACCAAGGTCAGTCCGCGGTGCCGTCAAAGGCCGCCGGCTAATGATAGAGAACCATCATGCGCGCCCCGCCCTGGGGGCTACTCCGCTTCCTGGAGGGGGATGGAATTTCACGGTTTGGGCGCCCAGACATGAGCGGGTCGAATTGCATCTGCTGAATACGGGCGCGGCATTCCCCATGGAGCGGGATGCGTTGGGATATCACGGCGTGATTGCCGAGGACGTTCAGGCCGGCGCGAAATATTTGTACCGGTTTGGAGATTCGCCGGAACGCCCGGATCCCGCGTCGCGCCGCCAGCCGGATGGAGTTCACGGACCCTCCGAACTGGTCGACTTGCGATCCTTCGAATGGACGGACCGCAACTGGAAAGGTTTGGCGCTGGAGGACAGCGTCTTCTATGAAGTGCACGTTGGAACATTTACGCGCGAAGGAACTTTCGCTGCGCTGCTTGCCTCTCTGGATCAACTTGCAGCCCTTGGCGTGACGACCATCGAAATAATGCCAATCGCCCAATTCCCTGGACCGAGGAATTGGGGCTACGACGGCGTGTACCCGTTTGCCGTTCAGAATAGCTATGGAACGCCGCGCGATTTGCAAATCCTCGTGAATGCCGCGCATTCGCGGGGGCTCGCGGTGGCGTTGGACGTGGTCTACAACCACTTGGGACCCGAAGGGAATTATTTGAGCGAGTATGGCCCGTATTTCACGGATCGTTACAAGACGCCGTGGGGAGCGGCGCTGAACTTTGACGGTCCGGACAGTGATGAGGTGCGCCGTTTTTTCATCGAGAACGCGCTCTACTGGTTGGAGACTTTTCACATTGATGCGCTGCGGCTCGACGCCATTCATGGAATCTTTGATGCGAGCGCGTTCCCTTTTCTAGCGGAGCTGTCTAAGGAAGCCGATGCTTTCGCCGCGAGGACGGGCCGAAGCGTTTCTCTCATCGCGGAGAGCGACCTGAACGATGCGCGGGTGCTGCGTCCGAGGTGCGAGGGAGGATTTGGGATGGCGTCGCAGTGGAGCGATGATTTTCATCACTCCGTGCATACGTTGCTGACCGGCGAAAACTCTGGATACTACGAGGATTTCGGCGATGTGCGGCACTTGGCGAGCACTCTGCAGCAAGGCTGGTATTACGCTGGCCAGTATTCGCGCCATCGCCGGAGACGCCACGGGAATGCACCGCCTCCGTTCAAGGGCTCAAACTATGTGGTATGCACCCAGAACCATGATCAAGTCGGTAACCGCGCTCTTGGCGAGCGCATCAGCTCCCTTGTGGACTTCGAAAGCTTGAAACTGGCGGCGGGTGCAAATTTGCTTTCTCCTTTCGTGCCCTTACTGTTCATGGGCGAGGAATATGGAGAGACGGCGCCGTTCCTATACTTCACCAGCCACGGCGACGCAAATTTGGCCAAAGCAGTGCGTCGCGGACGAACGGAGGAATTTCGTGCCTTTCGGTGGCAGGGCCAGATTCCGGATCCGCAGGCTGAATCAACATTCGCCCGCTCGCAACTGAACCGAAATCTCGCAAAGGAAGAGCCGCATCACACGCTGCTGCGCTTCTACCAGATGCTGCTTCGTTTTCGCAACGAACACCGTTTGGGTCATGCGGGAGCGCCGTCGGTCAAGGAATTTGGGCCGTCGAAGGTGCTGCTGGCGCTGCAGGACACACGCGCGAGCCGAATCGCGACGCTGTTCAACTTCGGGGATGCTCCCGCTGTTCTGGGAAGCGGAATTCTCGAAGGTGAGTGGGAAAAGAAAATCAACTCATCCGATCTTGCATGGCTTGGACCGGGAACGGACCTTCCGTCCACGGTTGGAACTTCCGTGCATTCCACACTTACATTGCGGCCGCGTTCTTTCGCCGTGTTTGAACGCACGGCTTCGTCTTCGGGGTGATCATGCGCTATCTCTGTGTACACGGACATTTCTACCAACCGCCCCGCGAGAATCCCTATCTCGAAGCCGTTGAGCTGCAGGATTCCGCTTACCCATATCACGATTGGAACGAGAGAGTGGCGTCGGAATGTTATACGCCCAATGCAAAATCGCGAATCCTTGACGGGGAACAGCGCATCGTGGAGTTGGTGAACAATTACGGCCGGATCAGCTTCAATTTTGGACCTACACTGCTTTCCTGGATAGCCGAGAAAGCGGCCAAGACGTATGAAGCCCTGCGTGAAGCGGATAAGAGCAGCCGCGAACGATTCTCGGGTCACGGTTCGGCGATTGCGCAGGCTTACAACCATATGATCATGCCGCTGGCGAACTGCCGGGACAAGATCACGCAAGTGAAATGGGGAGTGCGCGATTTTGAATACCGGTTTGGCAGGCTCCCGGAAGGAATGTGGCTACCGGAGACAGCGGTCGACACTGAGACGCTGGACGTGTTGGCCGCAAACGGGATCAAGTTCACGATACTTGCGCCGCGGCAAGCAAAGCGCATTCGCAAGCGCGGCAGCCGATCGTGGCAGGATGTCAGCGGCGATCGCGTGGATCCGAGCCGCGCGTACCTGGTGCAATTGCCGTCGCGAAAGACGATAACGGTCTTTTTTTACGACGGACCGATTTCCCAGGGCGTGGCCTTCGAACGGTTGCTGGACAACGGCCAGCACTTTGCCGACCGCTTGATGAGCGGCTTTTCGGACGCGCGGCAGTGGCCGCAGTTGGTGCACATTGCGACCGACGGCGAGAGTTACGGCCATCACCACCGTTTTGGGGAGATGGCGCTTTCCTATGCGCTGCACCACATCGAAACCAATAAGCTGGCGCAACTCACGAATTATGGGGAATTCCTCGAGCGACACCCGGCGGATCATTTTGTGGAGATTGTAAACAACAGCTCCTGGAGCTGCGTTCACGGCGTCGAACGCTGGCGGTCAAACTGCGGCTGCAACTCCGGCGGACACGCGGGCTGGACTCAGGAATGGCGGGCACCGCTGCGCGCGGCGCTCGATTGGCTGCGCGATGTACTCGCGCCGCTGTACGAACAGAAAGCGGGACCGTTGCTGAAGGATGTATGGGCGGCTCGGGACGAGTACATCCAGGTGGTCTTAAGCCGATCGGAAGAGGACGTCCTAAGCTTCTTGGGTAATCACTCGACACATCCTTTGACGGGCGAGGAACGGGTCGCTGCGTTGAAGTTGCTGGAGATGCAGCGGCACGCCATGCTGATGTACACAAGCTGCGGCTGGTTCTTCGACGAGGTGTCGGGCTTGGAGACGGTGCAGGTGATGCAGTATGCCGGACGCGCCATACGGCTCGCTCAGGATTTCGGCGCGGCCGAAATCGAATCTGCATTCATGGAACGCCTTGCAACTGCAAAGAGCAATCTCCCAGAGCACGCCGACGGAAAGCGCATTTACGAAAAATGGGTCAAGCCCGCGTTTGTGTCGACCGGCCAGCTTGCCGGGCATTACGCCATCAGCTCATTGTTCGAATCGTACGCCGAACGCACGCGCATTTACTGCTATAACGTGCAGCGCGAGGATTATTCCCTGGAGGTCGAGGGCAAGCAGAAGCTGGCTGTGGGCCGCGCGACGTTCAGTTCCGAAATTACCAGGGAAACGGCGAGCTTGGGCTTCGGGGTATTCCATTTGGGGGACCACAACCTCGCCTGCGGCGTAAAGCATTTCGACCCACTCGAAGATTACGACAACATCAAGAAGATGCTGGCGGATTGCTTCGCGCACGCGGACACGACGGGCGCACTGCGCGTGCTGGGCGAGGCGTTTTCCAGCAACACATTTTCGCTGCGTAACTTGTTCCGCGACGAACAAAGAAAAATTGTCGATATCATTCTTAACGATTCGCTAGCTTCCGCCACGGCGGCGTATCGGGCCATCTACGAGAATCACGCGCCGCTGATTCGTTTTCTTAACGAGATGGGAATTCCGGTGCCGCCGGCATTTGAGTCCGCCGCGGAGATCGCCCTCAACAGCCAATTGAAGCAGGCATTCGAAAAAGACGATCCGGACTTCGACAGCATCCAGGGCTACCTGAAGGAAGCGGCCGTTAACAAAATCCCTTTGGATGTGCCCGGCTTGGAATACACGATTCGAAAGCGCCTGGAACGCGAAGCGGAAGTTTTCGCCTCCGAGCCGACGAACCTTGAGCCGGTGCAAAGACTTCTCAAGCTGCTCGGGTTTGTCAGCTCCTTGCCTTTCCCTGTTGTCCTCTGGGAGGTCCAGAACATTTGTTACGGCCCGCTCATCAAAACCATGAACGAACTACGCGAGCAGGCGCAGACAGAAAATGCAGCAACAACAAATCTTCTCAACGAGCTCACGTTGCTTCGCGAAAGCCTCCGCATCAATGGCCAATGAAAAGCGCCAGCGGCCGGCGAGGGAAAACGAGTTCTGATGCCGAGCAGCACGCCCATTTCCTCAACCTATCGATTGCAGTTCAATAAGGATTTCACCTTTCAAGACGCCACGAAGCTGCTGGACTACCTTTCCGATTTGGGCATCACGCACCTTTACGCTTCGCCGATATTGCGCAGCCGTCCTGGAAGCACGCATGGCTACGACGTCATCGATCCCGCGCGCCTCAATCCAGAACTTGGCACCGAAGCGGACTTCTTGCTGCTGCAAAACGAGCTGCGTAATCGGGGCATGGGTTTGATTCTGGATATCGTGCCGAACCACATGTCGGCGAGCAGTGAAAACTCGTGGTGGATGGACGTGCTGGAGCACGGCACGGAGTCGGCTTACGCGTCCTACTTTGACGTCGATTGGCATCCGCCCTCGCGCACTCTTGACGGCAAGGTCTTGCTTCCCGTGCTTGGGCGGCCGTTTGCTGAAGTATTGGAAGCGGGGGAGTTCAAGCTGGTATTTTCCGAGGGGCGCCTCTTCGTGCAGTACTTCGAGTCCTTGTTCCCGTTGGCGCCTGGGACTTACTGTGGAATTCTCGGGAAGAACATCGAGAGGCTCCGAGACAAAATAGGCGAAGGTTCCACAGCATATCAAGAATACTCCGGAATCGTGGCCGCGTTTGCCGAACTTCCCTCTCCTGCAACCGTGAAGGCAGGGGAAGCCGGCGACAAGCGCTTGCGCTTTGAGGACCTCCGGGAACGATTACGCCAAGTGGTGAATGGCAATGCGGACGTGGAAAGTTTCTTGCGCGAAAGGTTGATCGAATTCGCAGGACAAGCAAACGATCCGGCCAGCTTCTCGCCGTTGGAGCGGTTGCTTGCGGAACAGTTCTATGTCTTGTCTTACTGGCAGAACGTGAACGAAGAAATCAACTATCGTCGATTCTTCACAATCACGGATTTGGTCGGCGTCCGCGTGGAGGATTCCCGGGTTTTTGAGGCGACCCACGCGCTGATTACACGGCTCGCCGGACAGCCCCCCGTTGACGGCCTACGGATCGACCACATCGACGGGTTACGCGATCCACTCGCTTACCTGAATCGCCTGCGCGAACAACTTAGCAACGATCCGGCGCCTACCCGTGAGATTTCCATCTTCGTGGAAAAGATTCTGGGGCGGAGAGAGCGCCTGCCGCGAGAATGGCCGGCGAGCGGCACAACCGGTTACGACTTTTTGAATGCGCTCAACGGCGCCTTCGTTGACCCGAAAGGAGCCAAGTGCATCGAAGAGATTTATGACCGCTTTGTCGGCAAAAACCTAATCTACGCGGATCTTTTATATCAGAAGAAAAAGCTGGTCATGTCCACGTTGCTGGGAGTCGAGATGCGGTCCTTGGCCCATCAGTTGATCTTGCTCGCGGACAAAGATCGCTATGCGCGAGATCTATCGCGGAGCGATCTAACACAGGCACTATTTGAAAGCACCGCGCACGTCCCGGTTTATCGAACCTATACGCGAAATCTGGAAGTGGCTCGCGAAGACGCGAAAGTGATCGAACAGGCCATTCAAGAAGCGCGGACTCGCAAGTTTTACCTGCAACCGGCGCACTTTGATTTTATCCGCGACGTCCTGCTTGTTCGGAACCGGCCGCACCTCTTGCCAGACCAGCGCGAAGCGCGACTGAATTTCGTGATGCGCTGGCAGCAATTCACCGGCCCGCTCATGGCCAAGGCGTTCGAAGACACCCTCCTTTATGTGTACAACCCGCTGATATCGCTGAACGAAGTGGGAGGAGAGCCCCGCCCCTCCGCAGCAGTGGCCGACAGTTTCTCGCGCTTCATCGCAGACCGGCGCAGGCACTGGCCGAACTCCATGAACGCCACAACGACCCACGACACCAAGCGAGCCGAGGACGTGCGGGCTCGCATCAATGTGCTCTCTGAAATTCCCGGCCAATGGAAGGAGCGTCTGGAGCGATGGTCAAAGCTTAACGCGAGAAGTAAAACGCAAGTATCTGGCCAGCAAGTGCCTGATCGCAACGAAGAAATATTCTTGTATCAAACGCTTCTGGGAGTGTGGCCGGCCAACGCGCGCGTCGATGCTTCGCTCGTGGAACGGTTGCAGGCATACGCCATTAAAGCCATGCGCGAGGCCATGGTTCACACGCGTTGGACACTGCCCAATGCGGCCCACGAAAACGCGCTCAAGAGGTTCGTCGCTGCCATCTTGAAACCGGACAAGAACAATGCTTTTCTGCAGGACTTCGTCGCATTTCAGCAAAGCATCGCGTACAGCGGAATGGTCAACGGCTTGAGCCAGGCTGTGCTGAAGATCATTTCACCAGGAATTCCTGATTTTTATCAGGGGTCCGAGCTGTGGGACTTGCGTTTGGTCGATCCGGACAACCGGCAGGCGGTCGATTTTGCGAAACGCGCATCCATGCTGGAGGCGCTGAAACGGGAGGTAAAGGCAAGCGCCTCTTTCGCCAGCAAACTGGCGCAGGATTGGGAGGATGGCCGCATCAAACTCTACGCGATTTGGAAGGCGCTGAATTTTCGCCGGCAGCGATCAGAGCTCTTCGCAAAGGGCGATTTCCTCGAACTCACGGCCACCGGGCCGCACGCGGAGCATATTCTGGCAATCCTCCGTCATTACAAACGGGAATGGGCTCTTCTAGTAGCGCCTCGATGGCTGGCACGCGCGCAGGAGGAACGGAAGGGCGATGCGGATATTCTCTGGAGAGACGCCAGGATTGAGCTGCCGGATGCCGCACCTCAGTTTTGGGAAAACATCTTCACTGGCGAGAAGATCTCAGCAAGCGATGATGACCAGAAATCGCTTGCCGTCGGCGAGATGCTGCTTCATTTTCCCATTACGCTACTTGGCGGCATGAAATCTTCAAAATAAATTGCTGAGTCAACCCGCGGAGTTGAGAGCTCAGTCTTTAGGCGATCAACAAACTGGAGATTCCTTCCAAAGGGATACCAACCCAATCGGGGCGATTGTTGAGTTCGTAGCCGAGTTCGTAGATAGCTTTAGCGAGCAGGTAGACTTCCAGCAATTTCGATCGCTCCGATGAGCCGGCCGGAAGATAGCGCGCAGTTCCAGTAGTTTCGTAATACTGGCCCAGAAAGCGATTTGCCGCGCACCGGCTCCACCCTTCCGCCCAGCGGCCAAGCTTGGCGACCTGCCCCCGCGAAACGGAACTGCCCGTCGATGACGCAAGCAATGGAGCGAATGCTGCATAGTGAAAGGAGCGAAGCATTCCGGCAACATCTTGCAATGGAGACTGCTTGGTGCGTCTCTCCGCCAAGGGTCGCGCCGGTTCTCCTTCAAAATCGGTAATCACAAAATCAGAGCCGGTATAGAGCACCTGGCCCAAATGATAGTCGCCATGAATGCGGATGCGCATTGCTTCGATTGGAATGGTTAAGGCGGTACGAAAGGCGCGGACAATTTCGTGCTCGCGTGCGGCGATTTCCGCGGCCTTGTCTTTGTATTCCGCTGGCACGTTCGCTATCCGCGCGCGCAGCAAGCGCAGCGTCCGGCCTGTAAGTTCCGCGCAGGACGCTTCCAAGTTATTTTGGAACTGTATTGTGAACGGCTCAGGAGCAAATGCCGGATCATCACTTTCAGAAGAGAGAGCAAGATGCAGTTCGGCAGTCCGCTTGCCCAGGAGGCCCATCTCCGCGAGAAGGCGGGTCATCGGCTCGCCCGCAAACTCCGGGAGCTCTTTTGAAACCGAGAGTTCACGCTCCGAAGCTGGATCTCCGGCGCGTTCGTAGAACGCGCTTAGAGTTTTCAGCGCATAGCGCCAGGCGTCGCCCTGATTTGGCACAAACTCCTGGAGGATGGCTTGTGTCGTTTCTTTTCCGTGCTGCGATTCGTATTCGAGGCTACCGGCTATGCGAGGAACGTGCTGAAATCGCGCCCTTTCGGTGAGAAACCTGCCGATTTCAAGGTCGGGGTTATCTCCCTCTTCGACGCGCCGGAAGAATTTCAATATCAGGCGGTCACCATAAATCACGGAGCTGTTGCTCTGTTCGCCGGTCAGGGGCCTCGGCCTTGCTGCGTCGGAAGGGGGAAAAAGCTCCGGGAAAGAGGCTGCGTGAGATCCGCGCAGTCGGCCCTTTTCGCCTTCCACCTCGCCTTCTCGCTTAATGATGTCGAGGAGCTCTGCGAGAAATTCCTGGCGAGAGAAGGCGTCGACTAATACGAGGACGGAACCATTCTCGATTTGCAAGCTTGGCCCCGAATCGGCCAGCAAGCTGATGCCCGATTGCTTTGGAGGAACCAGCGGGATTGAGTAGGTCTCTTCGGCGCCTTCGAGGTATTTCACTGTGACCACAAAAATAACCGCCCTAGTTTCACCGCTGCCGATCGGAATCGAGTCATCAATCGCGACTGCGAGAATCTGCCGCGCCTTTCCGCCGAACCAGCGCTGTGCGGCTAGAAACGGCGGCAACTGAGCGGGAAGATTTCGGCGTAGATCAGAATCCATTCTTGACTACCTATGATTGCTGGCGCGTTTCCCCAGGTCTTCGCCCGAGCGGCGCCTGGGATGCAGCTTACAGCGGCTGGGGTTCCTCGTGTTTTTCTCTCTTCTTCTCGGTTAGGTTTCTCTCCAGGAACTCGCGAGCAAGCTCTTGCCCGCCCAAACCAAATGCGATCGCCAGCCCGAACATGAAAGCTCCGAAGACAATGGAGAACGCCGCGAGCACAGTCTGCCGCGCGACCCCAACCTGTTCCAAAGCCATGGAAACGGCCAAAGCCCAAATCACAAACCGAATGGACCAGCTCAGCAGCTTCGGCGACGGGTAGCCTGCATTCACCGCGGCGAGGAGTGCAGCGCGCGAGAGGAAATTCGCTGTCACCAAACCTAGGAACAGAATCAAAATCGCGACGAATATCGCCGGCAGCAGCAGAAACAATCTCGAAATCTGTTCCTGAAGACCCGCGACTCCCAGGACGCTGACCCCGATCAAGATAAAGCCTGACCACGTGACCCAAAACAGCGAGCGGCTCAGCAGCTCCGTCATGGAGGGAAGGGCCGCCATGCGCAGGAAGCGCGAAGCCCCGGCCTCTTCGGACAACCGGTCGAGCCTGGTGACGTGGAGTACCGCGCGCAAAATCGACTTCAACGCATAAGCCACGAGCAAGCCAATGAGGACAATTACCAGCATGACCAACAGGCGGGGCAAGAATTCGGCAAACATATGCACAAGATTGCTATAAGCTTGGCTAAGTCCCTGGAAAATTACTTCCTTCATGGCTGCACCTCAACGCTTCCCTGTCCATCTTTCGACTAAATACGGTTTTTGGCGTTCGAACTCCTGGCACAGAATCTCTGACTGTGCTTCCATCGTTTCCGCCGAAGAATTCGCGTGTTCGAGCAGAAAAGAATAGAGCCTTCCGCGATACAGCGGCACCAGAGCCTGCACGAGATGGTCGCGGTTGAGTACCGCATGATGATAGGACGCCGCAAACTCGTAGAGAGTTTTGACCCACAGTTCCGGCACAAAATGAAATCTGGCAGGATCACTGAGTGCAATCGCCTTGATCTGCGCATGTGTGTCCTGCGTCAGGATCGAAGCGAGGATCGGCTCTAATTCGGTTACTCCGCTGCGAAACAGGTCGAAGATCTTTTCCGAGCTTGCCGGCACGCCGTCCGACGTTAGCTCGTGGTCAGGTCCAAAAGTGGGGACCGGTTGCGAATTCGTCAGGCCAAGCCAGGTCGCCTGATTTGCTTCCATGCACCAGAACAAGTTACCGACGGTTTGACGGATCGCCTCAACAATGTCCGGCCCAGTGCCGGACGGGGACGCGGTTTTGGGTCCCAGAAAATATTGCCCGCATTTCAATCCGGCACTCATCCCCGTGATCGCCATCCAAGCTTCCGGACGCGCGCGAACCGCCTCCTCATGCCATACATCTTTCTCCAAGCATTGGCTCGCCAGCCGCCCGGAAAATCCCCATTCATCGGAATAAAGCTCGCGGATTCGCTGACCGAAGATGGCGCGGCTCATGGGATAGAGGAGCTCGCGCGCGAGGAGACCCTGGAATCGGCTGCGTGCGTAAAGAGGAGCGACAAAGTCGAAGCCTTCGCGATAGACCGGACGAAGCAAGGTCGATACCCAGGAAGGCGTCAGGCTGCTGGTCGCAGGCGAAATGATTGCGCACGCTCTTGCGCGCAACAGATCGGCAGCGGCAACAATGCTCCGCAGCGCCGAACCTTGAGACGGCGACTTGTCGTACTCGCACGAGATTCGGTGGATGGTGCGAAGCGACGTTATACCTTTATGGCCTGAGTCTCTCCGCTCACCGCTCTGCATAAATGCTTGCCGCGTCTGATCCGCGGACCCACCGTCCAGATTTAAGATCGCGGCCCGCTCGCGCACAAAGTTCTGATGAAGACTGTCCTCCACGCTTTGCAGGGCTTGCCCCATTGTCGACTCATTGTTATGAGACGGAATACCCACTAGCAGATCGACCTCGCCGACGCTCATCAGTTGGCGAAGAAAATCATCCGCGAGAAAACTTTCTTCAGCCAATTGCTTCTTGCTCCTTATTTACGCGACGGTGTACGCGATTCGGACAAATCCCCGCGGCATCAATCCACAAAAATCAAATTCGACGGAGACGGAACCAATAAAACTGGTAAGGACCCAAAGTCAGCAGGTATGGCAAGTCCCCGATGCGGGGAAATAGGTTTCTGCCGAACATCTCGATCGGAATGTGCCTCTTGTACATCTGCAGATTGAGCTCGACAGCCTGCGCCGAGCTGGACAGGTTGTTTACGACCAGCACTTTTTCGTCGCCGAGGCGCCGCACGTAGGCGAGGACCCGGTGGTTCGAAGGATTGAGGAACTCGATCGAGCCTCGGCTGAACACGCGGAAAGCATTTCGCGTCTGAATCACCGATTTCGTCCACGACAAGAGCGAATGGGCCGACCTCCTCTGCGAGTCCACATTGATCGCCTGGTAGCCATAAACGGGATTGGAGATCAGCGGCGAATACAACCGTTCCGGATCTGCCGACGAAAAGCCGGCATTCCATCCTCCATTCCACTGCATCGGCGTGCGCACCCCGTTTCGATCGCCCAGGTAAACGTTGTCGCCCATGCCTATTTCGTCGCCGTAATAGATGATCGGAGTTCCTGGCATGGAGAGGAGTAGGCCAGTCAAAAGCTCGACGCGCCGGCGGTCATTCTCCATCATGGGCGCGAGGCGGCGGCGAATCCCGAGATTGATGCGCATCGCTTTGTCCACCGCGTACTCGTCGTACATATAGTCGCGCTCGATGTCGGTGACCATCTCAAGCGTCAGTTCATCGTGATTGCGCAAGAAAATGCACCACTGGCAAGTGTCTGGAATTTGCGGGGTCTGCTCCAGGATCTCGATGATCGGCTTGCGGTCTTCCAGCTTCACGGCCATGAACATCCGCGGCATCAGCGGAAAGTGAAACGCCATGTGAAACTCGTCGCCATTTCCGAAATAGGAGCGCACGTCGCCGGGCCACTGGTTGGCCTCGGCTAGCAGCATTTTGCCCGGATATGCGAGGTCGATGCGCTTGCGTAAGTCGCGAATAATCTCGTGCGTCTCCGGCAAGTTTTCGCAGGACGTGCCGTCTCGCTCGATAAGATAAGGAACTGCATCCAGCCGAAAGCCGTCGACGCCAATATCGAGCCAGAACTTCATCACCTCCCACATCGCTTCGCGAACCGCGGGATTGTCGTAATTCAAGTCAGGCTGGTGGCTAAAGAAGCGATGCCAGTAATACGATTTGGAAATCGGATCCCACGACCAGTTGGACATCTCGGTGTCGACGAAAATGATGCGCACGCCCTGATACCGGGTATCCGTGTCGCTCCAAACGTACCAATCTCGTTTGGCGTTCTCGCGGGAACTCCTGGCTTCTTGAAACCAGGGATGCTGATCGGAGGTGTGATTGACCACCATCTCCGTAATCACGCGAATGCGCCGGTTGTGTGCCGCGGCGAGAAAATCCTTGAAGTCTTGGAGCAATCCATACGCCGGATGAACCGAAGTGTAGTCGGCAATATCGTACCCGTCGTCGCGCAGGGGCGAAGGATAAAAGGGCAACAGCCAGATAGCGTTAATGCCCAGCTCCTGCAGGTAGTCGAGCTTAGTGGTCAAACCGCGAAAATCGCCGATGCCGTCGCCATTGCTGTCGCAGAAAGTCCGCACATGAAGCTGATAAATTACCGCGTCCTTGTACCAGAGGTTTTCGTCCTGCAAGAGCAAGGCGGAGCTCTCCGGGTGAGGTTGCGGAGCCATGGGCGGGGAGGTGGATGAATCCTGCAAGGGTCAACCTATCGGATGAACCCGGAAAATATGCGCCGGGAGGATCGAGGGATCTAACTGCACAAAATTTCTTGAGCCATGCCAAATGTAGCGCGCATCGGTCAGCAAGTCATGCACTTGATAGGCTTCATGGTCGCCAAGCTTAAGCTCTTTGAGAGCGACCGAAACCCAACCCGCTTGCGTTCTGCGCGGGTCCAGGTTGACGACCACCAGAATCTTGTCCGAGAAATCTTCCGAAACTTTACTGTAGGCAATCAGTTGCTCGTTGTCGATCGGGTGAAACCGCAGGCTCCAATCGCCATGCAGCGCTGGACTCGCCTTGCGAATCGCATTTACGCGCGTTATCAGGTCCTTCAGGCTGTTTGGATTGCCGGTGTCCCAAACGCGAACCTCGTATTTCTCAGAGTTCAGATACTCTTCGCTGCCTGCCTGCACGGGTAGATTTTCGTATAACTCAAACGCCGGGCCGTAAATACCATAGCTCGCGCCAAGTGTTGCGGCCAAAACAAATCGCGCCGCAAACGCCGGGCGGCCGCCCTTCTGCAGATATTCGTTCAAAATGTCCGGCGTGTTGGGCCATAGATTCGGACGGAAGAACTCGCGTACAGGCGTGCGCGTCAGCTCCGTGAAATATTCGGTCAGTTCCGCGCTGGTATTCTTCCACGCGAAATAAGTGTAAGACTGCGTGAACCCGAGCTTCGCCAGGCGGTACATCACCTTAGGCCGCGTGAACGCCTCCGACAGCAGAATCACATCAGGATAGTCTCGCTTCACTTCGTCAATCAGCCATTCCCAGAAAACAAAAGGCTTGGTGTGCGGATTGTCCACGCGAAAAATGCGGAACCCCTGCTCGGCCCAGTACACCACAATACGCTTAAGTTCTTCCCAAAGCTCGGGCGCGTGCTTGCTTTCAAAATCGAATGGGTAAATGTCCTGATACTTTTTTGGCGGGTTCTCGGCGTATTGCACAGTTCCATCGGGGCGCTCGCGAAACCACTCGCGATGCTCTTTCACGTAAGGGTGATCCGGCGAACACTGATAAGCGACGTCTAGCGCTACTTCCAATCCCAACTCACGCGCTTTCCTTTGCAGCTCCTTGAGATCTTGCAAAGTTCCCAGTTGGGGATGAATCGATTTGTGCCCACCCTCTGCTCCTCCAATTGCCCACGGACTCCCAACATCCTCAGCAGTAGGAACCAGCGAATTGTTCTTGCCCTTTCGCTCCGTCACGCCGATCGGATGAACCGGCGGAAGGTACAAAACGTCAAAGCCCATCGCGGCGACGTAGCCGAGCCGTCCGGCACAATCGCGCAGTGTTCCCGGTCGCTTCGAATCCGTCGTGCACGACCGCGGAAACATCTCATACCATGCGCCAAATCGTGCAATCACCGGATCAACGACAACGGCCAGTTCCCTTTCATACTGCGTGTCTTGGCTGAGGTCTCGGTTCCGGCTGGCCAGCCCCGCGAGTTCACCGCTTTGCGCAAATTCAACCGCCGCCTTAGTATTTCCCCGGGACAACTCCCGCAGTCGCTCCGCCGCGTAAGTCAGCTCCTCCCGATCCGCGCCCTTGGCCCGATCCGCAGCCGACTGCAGCAGTTCGACTCCACGCAGCACGTCCGCCGATATTTCGGCGCCAGCTTTCGCCCGCTTGGCTAGGTCCGCCGCCCAGGTGCCGTATGCGTCTACCCAGCCGATGATCGTGTAAACGTATCGGCCGAATTCCTCAACCTCGAATTCCCCTCCCCACCGATCATTCTCGATCAACCGCATGCCAGCTTCCCGCCACTCGGAATCATCCGCTCGCCTAAAAAGCAGCCGCGCACCCAGAAGATCGTGGCCGTCCGCAAAAATGTCTGCTTGCATGCGAACTCGGTCGCCCAGGCAGCGCTTGATGGGAAATTTGCCGCCGTCCACCTCGGGGTCCACCGCTTCAATCACGACGCGGCGCAGCGTGCTGAGCGCGCGATGCATTATGGTGGCGGGAGCGTCCAACTGTTCGTCTCCGAAATCGGTATGTCCGGGAAAATTGCCAACTCGCGGGTGGGAGGCGCGGTTCGGGGTTCAGACCCCTTCACGATTATACATAGGACGGCGCTCAGGTTTCACGCGGTGCGGCGGCGGATTGCCTCGCGCGCACGAGTGAAGGAATGCTTATTCGCCGTAAGGGACCCAGATGTTCTTCACTTGTGTAGCATGGTGGAGGAACCAGCGGCCCTCGCCCTGTTCGACGCTGAACCAGTCGATGGCACGGCCTTCATCGCTGAAAACTTGTTTTAGATTCCCGACAGACAACGACTTCGCCGCCGTACTGCTAGCCTCGCCCGCAAACGACCAGATGGCGTCCACGTCGTCATGTTCAGCCAGCACCTTTATTAGGTCAGCGCTGCGCCCGGACACCATGTTTACGACGCCGCCGGGCAAATCGCTGGTTTCAAAAACTTGATACAAGTCGGAGATGATCAGCGGATACGTTTCCGAAGGGATTGCTACTACCGTATTGCCCATGGCAATCGCAGGCATCACCAGCGACAAAAAACCCAGCAAAGGCACATCCGCGGGGCAGACTATGCCGACGGTGCCGACTGGCTCGTGCATGGCAAGCGCGATGTTGCGAAATGGCGGATTGTGAACCGCGCCGTCATATTTGTCCGCCCAGGCCGCATACGAAAAAACCCGCTCGATTCCCTGCCGCACTTCGGCGCCAGCTCGCTCTTTGCCAACTAGAGCAGCCAGGCGTCCCGCAATTTCTTCCCCGCGCTGCGACAAATTTTCCCCGATGTAGTAAAGCACTTGGGCCCGGTTGTGCGCCGTAGTCCTGGACCAGCCATCCGCCTTACGGGCGGCCTCGACCGCGTTGCGAATATCCTTGCGATTGCCGAGCGGAGACTCGTCCAGAAGCCCGCCGTTCGCGCTGCGCACCTCGACACTGTAGCCGGAGTCGGGCCGCGTCTGTTTTCCGCCAATGTACAATTTCACCGTGCGATCTATTGGGGGCGCCGCGGAATCGATTTCCTGATTCGGCGGCTGGTCCGTCGCCAGTGGCTTTATTTCCAAGCGTGGCGCGCGCTTGAACCATTCCGGCTCGAGATACTCCCACAGGCCTTCCCGGCCGCCTTCGCGCCGATACCCGCTTTCTTTGTAGCCGCCAAATCCGCAAGCCGCGTCGAACAGATTCGTGCTGTTCACCCACACCACGCCGGCCTTCAATTGCGCGGCAACGTGCAATGCCACGTTAATGCTCTCGCTCCAAACGCTGGCAGCTAACCCATACACCGTGTTGTTTGCCAGCTCGACAGCTTCGCGCGGCGTTCGGAAGGTCATTGCTGCCAGCACCGGCCCGAAAATCTCCTGCTGCGCCACGGTCGAAGTCGGATGCACATTGCTCAACAGCGTCGGCGGAAAAAATAGCCCCCGCGACGGCATCACAAGCGAAGGCGGCTGCCAGCAGGTCGCACCTTCCGCAACGCCCTGATCCACCAGCCGCTGGATTCGCTCCAGTTGCACGCGCGCCACGATTGCCCCGATGTCGATCGCTTTGTCGAGCGGCGGCCCGACACGCAGCGTGCTCATGCGCTCGCGGACTTTGCCGATTAGCGTCTCCGCCACGCTCTCCTGCATCAGCAACCGTGAACCCGCGCAGCAGACCTGCCCCTGGTTCAGCCAAATTCCATCCACCAATCCTTCCACCGCGCTATCCAGGTCCGCGTCTTCGAAAATAATGAAAGGAGACTTGCCGCCCAGCTCCAGCGAAATCTTCTTATGACTCGACGCTGTCGCCTTGCGAATTGCCCGGCCAACCTCCGTAGATCCCGTGAACGCAATCTTGTCGACTTCCGGATGCTTCACCAGCGCTTCACCCGTGGAGCCGTCGCCAGTGACGATGTTCACCACGCCGGCGGGCAAGCCCACTTCCTGGCATATCTCCGCAAACGCCAGCGCCGTCAGCGGCGTAAACTCCGCCGGCTTGAGCACCACGGTGTTCCCCGTGGCCAGCGCCGGCGCAATTTTCCAGGCCAGCATCAGCAGAGGAAAGTTCCACGGAATGATTTGCCCCACCACGCCGCAAGCGACGTAGCCGGGAAATTCCTGCGGCAGAAGCTGCGCCCATCCCGCGTGGTGATAGAAATGGCGCGCAACGAGGGGAATATCCAGGTCGCGGCTCTCCCGAATCGGCTTGCCATTGTCGATCGTTTCGAGGACCGCAAGCCGACGCGAATGCTTTTGCACCTGCCGCGCCAGGGCGTATAGGTAGCGTGCCCGTGTGTGCGGCGTAAGCGACTGCCATTGCGCTAGCGCTCCGCGAGCGGCTTTCACCGCCGCATCAATATCGGCTGCCGACCCCTGCGCAACCGCCGCCAGAGGTTCGCCGGTGGAAGGATCAAGCGTGTCGAAATAAACGCCCTCGGCGGGGGGGCGAAACGAGCCGCCGATGAAGTGACCGAGCTTGCGCGCATGCTGGTCGAGCCACACCAATGCCTCGCGCGGATCCTCCGGCGCCGGACCGTATTCCATCGAAAGAAATTTTTCAGTGACACTCATGTGTTGCGCTCAGCTCGACCTCAATGCAGCTAGCTCCTTGCGCGGTCCCCTCACGCGATCGGATGCCGGTATTCCGCCGAGTACCTCCCGGTCGCGTGAAATTCCAACTGGCGCTCAATGTCAGCCAGCATAGAGCTCGCGCCCAGACGAAAAAGCTTGGCGTTGAGCCAGGACGCGCCCAGCTCTTCCTTCATTAACGACAGCCACTCGATCGACTGCTTCGCTGTCCGAATGCCGCCCGCCGGCTTGAACCCCACAGCCATGCCCGTCTGCTGGGCATACTCGCGTATCGCCCGCGTCATCACTAGCCCGACAGGAAGCGTCGCGTTGACCGCCTCTTTTCCTGTCGACGTTTTGATGAAGTCCGCGCCGGCCATCATAGCCACCATGCTCGCGCGCGCCACGTTGCGCAGCGTCAGCAAATCGCCCGTCCCCAGAATCACCTTCATGTGCGCGTTTCCGCAAGCAGCTTTGAACGTGGCGATCTCATCAAACAGCGCCTGCCATCGCCCGCCAAACACGTGCGCGCGCGTGATGACGACATCAATCTCATGCGCTCCCGCTTCCACCGAGCGTCGAATCTCCGCCACGCGCTCATCGAGTGGCGATAGTCCCGCGGGAAATCCCGTCGACACCGCGGCAACTTTGATACCGCTTCCCTCCAAAGCGTGGCGGGCGGTTTCGACAAACGAGTGATACACGCAGATGGCCGCGACCTTGATCTGTAAAGACTCGATCCCCAGAAGCTTCGCCAAATCCTGCCGAATCGGCTGTCGCCCCTTCGCACACAATCGCCGCACGCGCTCGTCCGTGTCATCGCCGGACAATGTAGTCAGATCCATGCAAGAAATTGCGCGCAGCAGCCACGCCACCTGCCAATCTTTTTTCACCGTGCGCCGCGTAACCAGCGTCTGCGCACGCCGCTCCACAGCACTCGTGTTGACGCGGGCATTCTCGATCCAGTCCAGGTTTAGCGGAATACCGCGATTTGGCTGCAGCTCGCGCCCTGCCAACGTGGCGAGCGCTTCTCTGCTGGCGGACAAACCAAGATCTGCCGCACCCGCAGTAAGATTCGCCGCACTCCCAACCCTCGGATCCTTTGTCACCGCCATCGAATTTTCTTCCTTACTGCAACGCAGAGCAAAAACTCCGCAGTTCACCAACCTCCGGATTTAGCAATTGTACGTTACTTCCCAGGTTGCGCATAAGCTCTAAGAACTAGCGGCAGCCTATCAGCCACAATGGCCGACCGCCTTAGTTCCAGTGACCAACTCCCCTCAGCGCCGGATAGAGCTTTCGGTGCTCCTCGTACCGACGATTCATCAGCTCGACATTCTCTCCTATCGGCTCGACCTGCTTCGCGACATGAACCGCGGTCTCGCACGCTGCTTTTACCGATCGCCACACACCCGCCCCCACACCCGCCAACAGCGCGGCACCATACGCCGCTCCTTCTTCCGCGGCCACAAGGTCCACAGCCATCCCGTAAACATCCGCCTGTATCTGCTGCCACAATGAACTCCGCGCTCCGCCGCCACCAAGCCGGATCGACTTCACCGGCACGCCCAGCTCCCGAAAAATCGTAAACGTATCGCGCAAACTAAACGCCACGCCTTCTAGAATCGCGCGGATCACATGCGCGCGTGTGTGCTGCGCGGTAAGCCCTACCAATGCTCCGCGCGCGTTTGGGTCGAGATGCGGCGTACGCTCCCCCATCAAGTACGGCGCCCAAAGCAAACCGTCCGCGCCCGCAGGCGCTTCGGCGGCTTCCTTCATCAAAGCATGGTAAGGAGCCCCGCCCCCGAACTGATCGCGAAACCACCTCAAGGACAAACCCGCCCCTTGCGTAACACCCATCACATGCCAGCGCCCAGGGATTGCGTGGCAAAACGTGTGAATTCTTCCCTTTGGCTCAACCACCGGACTGCTTGTAGCCGCAAACACCACGCCCGAAGTTCCGATTGTCGCGCTGACGTTCCCTGGTTCAACGATTCCCATTCCGACGGCGCCCGCCGACTGATCACCCGCGCCGGCAACCACCGGAGTGCCTTCTCGAAGTCCGCTGGCCCCCGCGCCATCGTTCGACACGCGCCCGGTGACCTCCGGCGACTCGAAAACATCCGGCAGAATCTCCGGCCGCAAGTCGGATTCCCGGAGCATCTCCGCAGACCACCGGCGGTTCACCACATCAAACAGCAGCGTCCCCGAAGCATCCGCCACATCGGTAGCTCGCGCCCCGGTCAACTTGAAGCGCACGTAGTCTTTCGGCAGCATGATCGAGCGCACACGCGACCATAGCTCCGGCTCATGCGCGCGCACCCACCAAACCTTCGGCAGCGTAAATCCAGTCAGCGCCGGATTCGCCGCCAGCTCGATCAGCCGATTGGCTCCGACCCGCTCGATAATCGCCCGGCACTCCTCCTGCGTCCGCTGGTCGCACCAAATAAGCGCCGGCCGCACCACCTCTCCCGCCGCATCCAATAGCACCAGGCCGTGCATCTGTCCGCTGAGCCCTATTGCCGCAATTTCCTTGGCCGTTGCGTTCGCCTTCATCAGGCATTCCGCAATCGCGCCGCGAGCCGCTCGCCACCAGTCGCGAGGATCCTGCTCCGCCCACCCCAATTCAGGGGACGACATCGGCGCATGCTCCGCCGTGGCCGCGCCCAATACTCGCCCCGCCTCGTCGAGCAGCACTGCCCGCGTTCCCCCCGTCCCGACGTCGATTCCCAAGAGTTTCGTCGCCATTCTTTGCCGTTTTGCCTCATCTAATGAACTTGGCTGCGCGATTCTATTCCTCCTGGACTTCAAAACCAACCGGGCGCTTAGTGGAAGCGAGAGATTCCGCAATCGTTTATAATTGAGTATCCGCAATGACTACGGCACCATCACAACCTACAACTGGCCTTGAGTGGGCGCACCCCCTGGTCCAAGAGTGGTTCGTCGGCCGCTTCGGCACCCCGACCGAACCGCAAGCGCAGGGCTGGCCGCACATCCTCGCTGGCAAAACCACCCTTATCTCCGCCCCCACCGGCTCAGGAAAAACTCTCGCCGCATTTCTCATCTGCATCGACTCGCTGGTTCGCAAGGCGCTATCCGGAGACCTCACCGACCGCACGGAAGTGCTCTACGTCTCGCCTCTCAAAGCCTTGAGCAATGACATTCAGAAAAACCTCGAGACGCCGCTCGGCGAAATCTTCCAGCTCGCGGGAGAGCGCGGCCTGCTCATGCCCGAAATCCGCACCGCGGTACGCACCGGCGACACCCTCGCTCACGAGCGCCGCGCTATGCTCACCCGGCCTCCGCACATCCTGGTCACCACGCCGGAATCGCTCTACATCCTTCTCACCGCGGCAAAGAGCCGCGAAATCCTTAAAACTGTCGAAACCGTCATCGTTGACGAAATTCACGCGGTAGCCGACGACAAGCGCGGCGCGCATCTGGCTCTTTCCCTTGAGCGGTTGAACCAGCTCACCGGCAAGCGCCTTACGCGCATCGGCCTCTCCGCCACGCAAAAACCCATCGAGACGATCGCGCATTTCTTGACCGGCTCCGATAGCAGCGATCCGGCCATCGTGCAGATCGGCCACCGCCGTGAAATGGATCTCGCCGTCGAAGTGCCTTCGAGCGAACTTGGCCCGGTCGCATCCAACGAAATGTGGGGCGAAATCTACGATCGCCTCGCGCAACTCGCCAAGCAGCATTCGTCGACCCTGATCTTTGTCAATACTCGCCGCCTGGCCGAGCGAGTCGCGCACCATCTCGCCGAACGCCTCGGACGCGACGCCGTAGCCGCTCACCACGGAAGTCTATCCCGTAAGCTGCGGCTCGCCGCCGAACGCAAACTCAAAGCCGGAGAAATTCGCGCTCTGGTCGCTACGGCCTCTCTCGAACTCGGAATTGATATTGGCAGCGTCGACCTCGTCTGCCAGATTGGCTCGCCACGTTCGATCTCCGTCGGTCTACAGCGCATCGGTCGCGCAGGCCATTGGCGGGGAGCAATTCCGAAAGGGCGCCTCTTCGCCACCACCCGCGATGATCTTCTCGAGAATGCTGCGCTCGTCCGTGCCATCCGCCAGGGCGACCTGGACCGCATCGCCATTCCAGATTCCCCGATGGACATTCTTGCCCAGCAAATCGTAGCCATGTGCGCCGCCGAGGACTGGACCGAAGATGCGCTCTTTCAGTCCATCCGCCGGGCCTATCCGTACCGCAATCTTGAACGGAAGTATTTCGATGAAATCGTCGAAATGCTCTCCGAAGGCATCGCCAGCCAGCGCGGCCGCTATGCGGCTTACCTGCACCGCGATCAGGTGAACCACGTCCTGCGCGCACGCCGCGGCGCGCGACTCGCCGCCATCACAAGCGGTGGCGCAATCCCAGAAAATTCCCTCTACTCCGTGGTCGCGCAGCCGGAAGGCATCACCATCGGCACGGTGGACGAAGACTTCGCCGTCGAAAGCCTCGCGGGCGACATCATGCTCCTCGGAAACACTTCGTGGCGCATCCGTCGCGTGACATCCGGTAGCGTGCTTGTCGAAGACGCGCAAGGCGCCGCCCCCAGCGTGCCTTTCTGGCGCGGTGAAGCTCCCGCTCGTACACAGGAACTCTCCTCGCACCTAGCCGAGTTGCGAGAACGGATCAGTTCGCTTGTACCGCGTTCTTTACCAGCTTTGGAGAAGCACAATTCCGCCGATTTCGCGGAGGGCGTGAAGTGGCTTAAGGCCGAATGCGGGCTGGACCAATCTGGCGCCGAACAAGTGGTCGAATATGTCACCGCGGGGCGCGCGATCCTAGGCGCAGTTCCCACGCAACGAACGGTTATCGCCGAGCGCTTCTTCGACGAGAGCGGTGGCATGCAGCTCGTCATTCATGCTCCCTTCGGCGCTCGCATCAACAAGGCCTGGGGGCTGGCGCTTCGCAAGCGTTTCTGCCGCTCCTTCAATTTCGAGCTGCAAGCCGCCGCCACCGACAATGGCCTGAATATTTCGCTCAGCGAGCAGCACAGCTTCCCACTCGCCGACGTCTTCCACTTCCTCCATCCCAATTCCGTGCAGCACGTTCTCGAGCAGGCCGTGATGCCTTCTCCGCTCTTCACCACGCGCTGGCGGTGGGACGCTGGCCGCTCGCTTGCTCTTCTCCGTTTTCGCGGCGGAAAAAAGGTCCCGCCCAATATTCAGCGTATGCGTGCTGATGATTTGCTCGCGGCCGTTTTCCCCGAGGCTCTCGCGTGCCCGGAAAATCTCGAAGGTGAAATCGCGCTCTCCGATCACCCGCTCATTCGCGAAACCATGAAGGACGTCCTCACCGAAGCTCTGGACATCGAGGGGCTTCAGCGCGTGTTGACCGATATGGCCGAAGGACGCATCCGCTGCCTCGCCGTCGACACTCCGGTGCCGTCGCAGTTTTCGCATGAGATCTTGAACGCCAATCCATACGCGTACCTCGATGACGCCCCGCTCGAAGAGCGCCGCGCCCGGGCCGTCGAAATGCGCCGCGTCCTCCCGGAAGCGGTTTTGTCCGACATCGGCCGTCTTGACCCTGCCGCGATCGCAAGTGTCCGCAACGATGCCTGGCCAGACGTGCGCGATGCCGAAGAACTCCACGACGCGCTGCTCTCGTTAGTAGCACTGCCAGTTTCCGAAGCCGACGCGGCGGCGTCTTCAAATAGCTTGCAAACAAAATTGCGGGAGTCCGTGCCGCGGTGGACTCCGCATTTTGAACAGCTTGTAGCGGAGCGGCGTGTGGGCCACGCGGAAGTCAACGGCGCAACTTACTGGGTTCCCGCGGAGCGCGCCAACGCCTTCCGCCAAATTTTCCCCTCCGCGGTTTTCGACACTCCGCTCCCAGAGCTGCCCTCCGCCGAAACCTCCCAGGAAGACGCTCAGCTTGCGATGATCACCGGCTGGATGGCGCACAGTGGCCCCGTCTCGGCGACGCTGCTAGCCACTGCGCTGGGCATCTCGTCATCGGACGTCGAGAAAGCGCTGCTGCGTCTTGAGACTGGCGGTGTCATTCTGCGCGGGAAATTCACCGATCCCACCAGCAACGAAACGGAATGGTGCGAGCGCCGCCTCCTGGCACGCATCCATCGCCTTACTCTTGGGCAACTCAGGAAGCAAGTTGAGTCCGTAACTCCGGCACAGTTCATGAACTGGCTGTTCCGCTGGCAGCATGTCGCGCCAAGCACTCAATTGCTGGCCGAGCGCGGTCTGCTTGAAGGACTGCGCCAGTTGCAAGGCTTTGAAGCGCCGGCAAATTCCTGGGAGCGGCAAATCCTCGCGCGCCGCGTCGCCAACTACGATCCTAAGGAGCTCGACCAACTTTGCCTTACGGGCGCGGTCGGCTGGGGACGCCTCTCGCCGCATCCCGCCACATTGGAATTGCCAACAGATGGAAAGCGCCGCGTTGTGCCCAGCAGCGTCGCACCGATCACGTTTTTTGCGCGCGACGAATCCGACTGGATGATCCCGGGGCGAGAATCCGGCGACGCCGAGGCATCGAGCTTAAGCCCCGATGCCGGAGCTGTCCTGCACTTCTTGCGCCAGCGGGGCGCTTCCTTCTTCTCTGACATCGTGCGCGGCACGGGCAAGCTAAAGTCCGAAGTAGAAACCGCTCTGTGGGAGTTGGTCGCCGCCGGGCTGCTCACCGCCGATGGCTTTGATAATTTGCGCGCGCTCATCGATCCCAAGCGCCGTTCCGGCCAAGGCAGCGGACGTACTACGCGTCCGCGGCACAGCACCGGGCGCTGGTCGCTGCTGTACTCCGGCGAAAGTATTGATCGCGATGTGGCGCTCGAAGCAACCTGCTGGATGCTCCTGCGCCGCTACGGCATCGTCTTCCGCGAGGTGCTCACCCGCGAGGCCATCCTGCCCAAGTGGCGCGAGGTGCTGATCACTCTCCGCCGGCTCGAAGACCGCGGCGAAATCCGCGGCGGCCGCTTCGTTAGCGGCTTTCTGGGCGAGCAGTTCGCTCTCCCCGTTGCGGTGGAATCTCTCCGCGCCATGCGCAAGCAGCAGCCTTCCGGCGAAACCATCACCGTCTCCGCCGCCGACCCGCTGAACTTAGTCGGAATCCTCGTGCCGGGCCCGCGCGTCGCCGCCAACTCCGGCAAATTCGTCTCCTTCCGCGACGGCGTCGTCCTTCCGCAGGAAGAACGGCCCTCCATCATTCCAATCTCCGCAGCCCGCTAATTTTGCGATAGACGCTGCGCCATTCACATCCAGCTCTCACTGAGCTCGCGCGGAGCTGCTGCCTCGTCCCGTCATCTGCTTGATGAAAGCAGTCTCCTCCGCACTGTAAGGCGTTCCGTCAGTTCGAAATATTTCATGGAACCACACCGCCGGCTCGCGATCGGTATACGGATGCTGCCAGGAATCCCACGGCAAATACGTCTGTGTTTTCCCCGCCACGAGGCCCCAATTGATCGCCGCCACGTTATATTTCTTCGCTAGCGGCAGCGTGCCCTGGAACGTGCTCCCGTTCCCTCGCGCCATATACTCCGTGCACAAAAGCGGCCGGTGATACTGCTGGAGCGAACGCACCCGCTTTTCAAATACCTCTGGTTTATCGTAGCTGTGAAACGAAATCACGTCGGACATCTCTATCTGAATCTTCGCCCCTGGTTCAAGTTTCTCGGGAACCGACCAGTCCCCTTTCCAAACGCCGCTCGTTAAAGGTTGCGTAGGATGCGCTGAGCGCGCCCACGCGAAAGCTTGCGGAAGGAGAGCAATCACCAGCTCATTCTTGTTCTTCGGCTCCAAATCTTTATAGCTCCCTCCATTCCCGTTGTCCGGCTCGTTCCAGATGTCCCAGCCTAAAACTCGCTCATCTTTGGCAAACGCTCCCACCACACCCTTCACATACGCTTCGAGCCGCGGATACTGTGCCGGGTCCTGCAGCGCCTTCGCCCCTGGACTCTGTACCCATCCGGAGTTATGGACTCCCGGACGCGGCGCGTGCTGCTTTCCCAGCCGCGGCTCCGGGTCCCAGCACGAGTCAAATAGCACAAACAGCGGCTTGATGTGGTGCTTCGCCGCAATCTGCAGAAAAGTGTCAATGCGCTTTGTGAAGCCTGCGGCATCCTGCTGCCACGGCAAATCATGCAAGAACACCCGCATTGTGTTTAGCCCGATACCTTCCGCCCATCCCAGCTCCAAATCAATCCGCTTTGCATCAAAGGTGTCCGCCTGCCACATTTCCAACTCATTGATCGCGTCCGCGGGATTGTAGTTGCTGCCCACCAGCCACGGCTGTTTCGCGTACCAGTCCGCCGCCTCCTTCTCGGTCCATCGAGTTCCCTGAGCTCCTACCACCAAGCCACTGACAAGCAGAATCATCAGCACCAGCACATTTTTCTTCCACATATTCCCTCCGAAGTTGTAGGGCGCGCTTTGGCGCGTCCCAGTCTTTCAAGGCTCTTCACACCCGATCTAAATAGTGAATCTCTGCAACCTCCCGCAATCTCTTCGCCGCGCTCTCCGCCGTGATGTCCCGCTGCGGATTCCCCAGGAGTTCATATCCGACCATAAACTTTTGCACTGTGGCCGAGCGCAAAAGCGGCGGGAAATAATGCGCGTGAAAATGCCACTCGGGGTAATCCTGCCCATCGGTGGGTCGCTGGTGAAACCCCATGGAATACGGAAACGAAGTTTCGAACAAGTTATCGTAGCGAATCGTGATGCGCCGAAGAATGTCCGCGAGCGATCCCGCCTCGCGCCCCGCAAGCTCTTCGACCGATGCGAAGTGCCGCTTGCTCATTAGCAGCGTTTCGAACGGCCACACCGCCCAGAACGGAATGACCACAGCGAACTCATCATTCTCACAAATCAACCGCTCGCCACTCTGCAATTCAAGCTGCAAATAATCGCAGAGCAGGCAAGACTTCTTTCCTTCGCGATATGCCCGGAACGAAGCCAACTCCTTCGCCGGAACGTCCGGCACCGAAGCATTCGCCCAAATCTGACAGTGCGGATGTGGATTGCTCGCTCCCATCAACGCCCCACGATTCTCAAACATTTGCACGTGCCGGACCCAATCGATCTCTCCCAGCCGCCGAAATTCCCCAGTCCATACGCCAATCACTTCACAAATCGCAGGCAGCGACATCCGCGGAATTGTCAGGTCATGCCGCGGAGAAAAACACATCACCCGGCAAATCCCCTTCTCGGTGCGCGCCACCAGCAAGCCCCCGTCATCTACGTCGAAGGAAGGCGCATCGGGCAAAAGCGCCGCGAAGTCATTGTCGAACACGAATGTGCTCGTGTACTTCGGATTACTTGCGCCGTCCGCCCGTTCATTTCCCGGGCACAAGTAGCAAGTGGGATCGTAAGCCGGCAAGTTCGCCGCCGCCGGCTTCTCCACTCTCCCATGCCACGGCCGCTTCGTCCGATGGGGCGAAACCAATACCCAGTCGCGCGTCAGTGGATTGAACCTACGGTGTGGCACCTCCTGCAGCAGCGAAGTATCCATGCGTTTCACAAGTCGCGCCGTGTCACGCCTGCGTTCCTCAGCGGCTCACCCTGGGAAGGCTTTCAGCCGTCGTTTCCACCAGCTCCGCTCCCTGCGATGCTTCGCAAATATAAATGTCCGGACGCAGGCCAATCGCGGATTCGTATTCCTCCGAAACGCGCTGCTGAAATTCCGTCGCGTGCTCCACGTCGACAAAATTAATCGTGCATCCGCCAAAACCCCCGCCGGTCATGCGCGCACCATAAACTCCTCGTTGCCGCCCTGCAATCTCCACCATCGCATCCAGTTCTTGGCAACTCACTTCATAGTCGTCGCGCAAACTCTGATGCGATGCCGCCATCACCTCGCGCAGCCCCTCGGTTTTGCCCTGTTCAAAAAGATCGGCCACTTCGTGAACACGCTCATTTTCAGAAATAACATGCCGGCATCGTCGATAAATCGTTTCCGACAATAAGCTTCGGTTTTGCACAAGCTGCTCCAAACTTACGTCTCGCAACCTCCGAATTGTGGGCAGCGCACCGGACAGTTTTCGCACTGCTTCCTCGCACTCTGCGCGCCGCACATTGTATTCGCCCGCTTGCAGCTTGTGTTTGATCATCGTATTGCAAACTACCAGGCTCACCTTCGCAGGAATTCTAAGAGGTCGATATTCGAGCGACCGGCAATCGATCAGCAGCGCGTGGCCCGCTCGCCCGTGACACGAAACGAACTGATCCATAATCCCCACGCGCGCTCCGACATATTCGTTCTCCGCGCGCTGGCACAGCAAGGCCAGCTTAGTGCGGTCGATCGTATGATTCGCCGCCGACAACAGTGCATACCCAGTCGACACCTCAATCGCCGCCGACGAGCTGAGCCCCGCACCCAGCGGCACATCGCCGGCAATATCAATGTTGGCGCCCCGAAGCCGGTATCCCGCTTCCTGAAGCGCCCACGCTACGCCCAGCGGATAGTCCGCCCAGTGGCCCGACCCGCGGACTCCCAACTCATCCAGACCTGCTTCGTGAACCTCACCATAATTTTCGGAAAATAGAATCAGCTGGCGGTCGACACGAGGCGCAATCCCCACCCAGCAGGAAAAGCCGATCGCCGCTGGCAACACGTAGCCGTCGTTGTAATCGGTATGCTCCCCAATCAGGTTCACCCGCCCCGGGGCCCTGCAAACGGAAGCACCTGTGCCGAAGCGAGACTTGAACGATGCAAGCAGTTCGTGCGCTTTATTCATGAAGCTTGTTTCTAAGCACATAGCAAAAACGCCATAAAGTGTAAACGATTACCGGCGCAAATTTAGCCGAAATGTGCCTGTCTGAACAGGCCATAGCAGCTGGGAAGCAACCTACCGTGTCGCACATCGTCTTCACCCTCGGGCACTAGGCAGAATACTGCATCTCCAATCGACGCTCGCGCGTTGGAGAATGGCAACATAAACAGTTCTAATACAACAGGTTGTAGAGACTATGGCAAGTCAGCTTTGTACGCAAATAGTTTGCGATTGACCGATGCACCTTAATATGTATTATACTGCACCTCTGAGGAACGCCGTGGCATCACACTCCCCTGTCGAAACGAAGCTCTCTTTCCACCGCGCTCCCCAGCTTTCTGGTGAGGAGTTTCTACTTTTCCTCGGCTCTCGCGTTCGCGATCTTCGCAACCGTCGCGGCATGACCCGCAAAACGCTGGCTCACGAGTCCGGCGTCTCCGAACGGCACCTCGCCCAACTCGAATCCGGTGAAGGCAACATTTCCATTCTGCTCCTGCGCAGAATCGCCACCGTCCTCAGCATCTCGCTCGAAGAACTCTTCGCCCCAAACAAGCAAGATGCCCAGCAAAACAACGAGCAAAACAACGAGCAAAACTCTTCGCAAACGCAAACGATCTTCCGCTTCCTCGAACGCTTACCCAGCCATCGCCTCGCAGAAGCCGCCAACCGACTCATGCGCGACTTCGGCCCGGAACAAAATCTGCGCCTCAGCCGCGTCGCGCTGATCGGCCTTCGCGGCGCCGGGAAATCCACCCTCGGCTCCAAGCTCGCTGCGGAACGCAAAGTCTCCTTCATCGAACTGGACCACGAAATCGAAAAGGATACCGGCATGCCGCTCCCTGAAATTTTCTCCCTCTACGGCCAGTCCGGCTATCGCGCCATCGAGAAGCGCACTCTCGAGCGCGTCCTTCGCGCAAGCGATCGCGCCGTCATTTCCGTCGGCGGCGGCATCGTCTCCGAAAAAGAAACCTACGACTATCTTCTCGCGCACTGCTACACAATCTGGCTCAAAGCTCAGCCCGAGGAACACATGTCCCGCGTAATCGCCCAAGGTGATTTCCGCGTCATGGCCGGCAGCGATCGCGCCATGGAAGATCTTCGCGGCATCCTCGAATCTCGCGAACCGCTCTACCGCAAAGCCGACGCAAGCGTCGACACTTCCGGCGATTCAGTCGAAGAAAGTTTCATCAAACTAACCGCAGCGCTCCAAACCGCTTCGCAGTAACCACTAGGAGGAATCGTGGACGTCGCCGCAACACAAGAAGCTCAGCCCACCGCAGCTTCCATCGATTTTCGCACCGACCCATCGCGCTACAAGCACTGGCGTCTTTCCTTCGATGGCCCCGTCGCCACGCTAACCATGGACGTCGCGGAGGACGCCGGCATCCGCCCGGGCTACAAGCTCAAGCTGAACTCGTACGACCTGGGGGTCGACATCGAACTCCACGACGTCCTGCAGCGCATTCGCTTCGAGCATCCCGAAATCCGCTCCGTCGTCATCACCAGCGGCAAAAACCGCATCTTCTGTTCCGGCGCCAATATTTACATGCTTGGCCTCTCTTCCCACGCCTGGAAAGTGAACTTCTGCAAGTTCACGAACGAAACTCGCAACGGCATCGAAGACGCTAGCGCCCACTCTGGTCTTAAGTTCCTCGCCGCTCTTAATGGCACCACTGCCGGCGGCGGCTACGAACTCGCGCTCGCCTGCGACGAAATCGTACTCGTCGACGACCGCTCTTCCGCCGTCAGTCTCCCGGAGCTTCCGCTCCTAGGCGTTCTGCCCGGCACCGGCGGCCTCACGCGCGTCACTGACAAACGTCACGTCCGCCGCGACCATGCCGACATTTTCTGCACCAATCCTGACGGCGTTCGCGGCCAGCGCGCCAAAGACTGGCGTCTCGTTGACGAAATCGTTAAGCCGCAGCAATTCGTCGAGCACATCAAGCAGCGCGCCCGCCAGCTCGCGGAGCGGAGCGACCGTCCCGCAAACGCAAAAGGTGTGATTCTCACGCCCCTGGAACGCACCGTCGACGATACCGGCCTTCATTACAAATTTGTCGACGTTCAATACAATCGTGAAGCTCGCACCGCCACCCTCGCCGTTCACGCCCCAGAAGCTGCGGTCGAGAACACCCTGGAAAAGGTCCTCGAGGCAGGCGCCAACTGGTGGCCGTTGCAAATGGCTCGCGAGCTCGACGACGCCATCCTCACGCTGCGCTCCAGCGAACTCGACCTCGGCCTCTGGCTCCTCAAGACCAGCGGAACTCCCGATGCCGTCCTCGCCACCGATGCCTTTCTTGTCGCCCACCAGGACAACTGGTTTGTCCGCGAAGTTCTAGGCATGCTCCGCCGCACTTTCGCCCGCCTCGACGTAACATCCCGCTCCCTCTTCGCCATCATCGAACCCAATTCCTGCTTCGCCGGTTCCCTGTTCGAGCTGGCTCTGGCCGCCGATCGGGTCTACATGCGGGACGCTCAAGAAGGCGAGCCCGCCACCGTCGCGCTCTCCAAAATAAATTTTGGCGCCCTTCCCATGACCAATCATCTCTCGCGGCTTGCCGCGCGCTTTTATCAATCCACCGCTAGCATCGATATGCTTCGTTCACAAATCGGCAAAGAGCTTTCGGCAAAGGAAGCCTTCGAAGCTGGCCTCGTCACGTCCGCCCCGGACGATCTCGACTGGGAAGACGAACTTCGCCAAGCCATCGAGTCCCGCGCCGCGCAATCTCCTGACGCCCTCACTGGCCTCGAAGCCAATCTCCGCTTTGGCGTCAACGAAACACTAGAAACCCGCATTTTCGGGCGCCTCTCCGCATGGCAAAACTGGATTTTCATTCGCCCCAATGCGGTAGGCGCCAATGGCGCGCTCAAAGTCTACGGAACCGGCGCGCCCGTAAAATTCAATTGGGAAAGAGTTTGAAAGAGAATCTCGGACCAATCCGCAGGAGCTACAGATGATTGATTACACAGAAAAAATTCCGAATAACGTCGACCTCGGCCGCGACCGCGTTCTTCAGCGCGCCCTCGAGCACTGGCAGCCCGCCTATCTCAGTTGGTGGTACGACATGGGCCCTAACGAAAGCCACAATTTCGAGGTCTACCTGCGCACCGCCATCAGCGTCGAGCCCGATGGCTGGGCTCAATTCGATTACGTCAAAATGCCCGAATATCGCTGGGGCATTTTCCTCCAGCCGCGCGACGAAAAGCGCGAAGTGAATTTCGGCATGCACAAAGGCCAGCCCGCATGGCAAGACGTCCCGGGCGAATATCGCTCGATCCTCCGCCGCATTGTGGTCACGCAAGGCGACACCGAACCCGCATCCGTTGAGCAACAGAAAATGCTTGGCCTTTCTTGCCCTTCCCTCTATGACCTGCGCAACATTTTTCAGGTCAACGTCGAAGAAGGCCGTCACCTCTGGGCCATGGTCTACCTGCTTCACCGCTACTTCGGCCGCGATGGCCGCGAAGAAGCCGAATCCTTGCTCGCGCGCCGCTCCGGCGACACCGACAACCCGCGCATTCTCGGGGCGTTCAACGAGCCAACTCCGGATTGGCTCGCCTTTTATATGTTCACCTTCTTCACCGATCGCGACGGCAAATTTCAGCTTTGTGCCCTCGCCGAATCCGGCTTCGACCCTCTCGCGCGCACCTGCCGCTTCATGCTCACCGAAGAAGCCCATCACATGTTCGTTGGCGAAAGCGGTGTCAGCCGAATCATCCAGCGCACCTGCGAAGTGATGAAAGAAAACAAAGTCGACGCCCCCGCGGACGTGCGCGCTCTCGGCGTCATCGACCTGCAAACCATCCAGCGTTATCTCAATTTCCATTACAGCGTCACGCTCGACCTCTACGGCTCCGACGTTTCCTCCAACGCCGCCAACTACTACACCAGCGGCCTCAAAGGCCGTTTCCGCGAAACCAAGCATGATGACGATCATATTCTCCAGGATGCCGCGTACCCCGTCTCCGAAGTCATCGGCGACAAAATCAACACCAAGCAGGTCCCCGCTCTCACCGCGTTGAACGAGCGCCTGCGCGACGACTACATCGAAGAAATCCAGGACGGTGTCAACCGCTGGCAGCGCGTGATCGGCCAAGCCGGCATCCCCTTCCGCTTGACCTTGCCGCACAAAGGCTTCCATCGCGAAATCGGCAATTTCACTGGCCATTTCATCAGCCCCACCGGAGAAATCCTCACCGAAGAGCAATGGAAGGCTCACGAATTTGAATGGCTCCCCAGTCCCAAGGATTATGCGTATGTGCAATCCCTCATGAGCGGCCGCGTCGCTGAGCTCGGCAAATTCGCCAACTGGATTGCTCCGCCCGTCAAAGGCGTCAACGGCAAGCCGCTCGACTTCCAATATGTGCGCTTCGACTGAGCCTGCGCGTGCCCTCGACCATCCAGCCCATCATCGACATTCACGTCCACATCATGCCCTTCCACATGATGAAGCCCCACGCGCTCGACTTGATCAAGCGGGGGCGCAAGGACTACGCCGACGTCGAGCGTTATTGCTCTGATCCGAAAGCCTTCCTAAAACTTCTCGATCAACTCGGCATTGAACGTGCCGGCCTCATCAACTATGTGGCACCCGATATCATCGGCTTCACGCCTGAGGTAAACGGCTGGATCGCAAACTATTGCAAAGCTGCGCCAGATCGGCTCTTGGCCTTCGGCAGCGTCCTCCCCAGCACCGTCTCTGATCCGGGCGCCGAAGTCGATCGCATCGCCAACCTCGGCATCCGCGCTCTAAAGCTCCATCCCTCACACCAAGCCCTCTCGCCCAACGGCTACATCAAAGGTGATCGCGGCCTCGCCGCCGTCTACGAACGCGCGCAAGCCAATCACCTGCCGGTCATGATTCACACCGGCACTTCCATCTTCCCCGGCGCCAGAAATCTTCACGCCCAACCCATGCTCTGCGACGATATTTGCATCGACTATCCCAACCTCGTCGTGATCCTCGCCCACGGCGGCCGCCCGCTCTGGATGAACGAAGCCTTCTTTCTCGTGCGCCGCCACAAAAACATGTATATGGATATTTCCGGCATCCCGCCGCAAAAACTCCTCGAATATTTCCCTCGCATCGAGGAAATCGCCGACAAAGTCCTCTGGGGCACCGACTGGCCCGGCCCCGGCGTTCCCGAAATCAAAGGCAACATCGAGAAATTCCAAGCCCTCCCCATAACCGACAAATCCAAGCGCCAAATCCTCTACACCACTGCCGCCAAACTGTTCCCTCAGTAACACATGTACTCTGAACCTCTGTTCATAACCTGAACACTTGTTCACTTCTCATTGACATCGACCTCGCGGAATGCCATCCTGTCTCCGTGCGCACCTCCCGCCTCCAACGCCGCTACCTCACCCGCCGCCTCGAAATTCTGCGCGCCGCCGGCCGTGAATTCCGCACCCGCGGCTTCGCCGAAACCGGCATGCGCGAAATCGCCGCCGCCGCTGACCTCTCCACTGCCAACCTCTACAACTATCTCCGAGGCAAAGACGAAACACCCTCGATCGCCTGATCGCCAATCTCGAGAAAACTCGCCGCGCGCGAACGCGACCCGCAACCGAAAAACTCCGCGCAATCATCCTCTTCCATCTGCACTGCGTGCTCGACGAAGTCGAGGGCTCCGCCGCCCATCTCCTAATTAACTCGATTCCCCGCCGTTTGCAAAAACGCCTGCTCGCAAAGCGCGACCGCTATGAACACGGCATCCGCCGCCTGATCGCCGCCAGCATCCGCTCCAACGAATTCCTTCCCACCGAACCAGCATTAGCCACCCGCGCTATCCTGGGCGCACTAAATTCCACCATCGCTTGGTTCAACCCCCAGGGCACGCTAAGCACCGAACAGTTAGCCGAGAATTTTGCAACTTACCTAATCCGCGGTCTGTGTGGCCGCCGGGCTTTATCCCGGCCAACTGTGGCACGGCCAATCCAGGCTGCGTCCGCTGCCCAATCACACCGGCGCGTCCGCGGGAAGTCCGCCGATCTGAACGGCGGCCGATCTCGGGCCATCAGCAAGAAACTCGTCAAGAAAGGTTCTCGACAATGGTGACCATTTCTCCCGCGTCCCAAAGAACCACGCAAATCCGCCTCACTCTAAACGGCGAGCAAACCGACGTCTCCTTCGCTCCCTACAAAACCCTCCTCGAAGTCCTGCGCGAAGATCTCAACCACACGGGTACAAAGCATGGTTGCGAACTGGGCGAATGCGGCGCCTGTGCCGTCCTCCTCGATGGCAAGCCGGTTCTTTCCTGCCTGCTCCTCGCCCTCGAATGCAACGGGAAAGACGTCCTAACCGTAGAAGGTCTCGGCACGAACGGCGCGCTACATCCCTTGCAAGAAACTTTCGCTGATCTCGGCGCGGCGCAATGCGGCTACTGCACGCCCGCAATTCTCGTGACCGCAAAAGCTCTCCTTGACCAAAATCCGCATCCCACCCGCGATCAGATCCGCGAGGCCCTCTCCGGCAATCTCTGCCGCTGCACTGGTTATCTTCAAATCTTCGAAGCCGTGGAAGCCGCCGTCCTCGAAATCGCCGGTCAAAACAAAGCAGCCGGCTAAATCTCGAGCGCAAAGAGATCAGGAGCGCCTATGCCGCAACAAAAAGATCCTCCAGAAAGAAAATCCAACGGAAACGATGGCGATCTCCGCGTAATCGGCCACCCCCGCCGCCGTGTAGACGCGCGCGCCAAAGTCACCGGCCAAACCCGCTTCGCCGACGACATTTCCCTTCCCCGCATGGCCCACTGCAAGCTCCTGCGTTCCCCGCACCCGCACGCGCGCATTCGCAGTATCGACATCTCCCGCGCCGCCGCCCACCCCGGCGTCTACCTTGTCCTGACCGGCAAACATGTCCCCATCGAATACGGCATCCTCCCCGTCAGCCAGGATGAGCAAGCCCTCTGCCTCGATCACGTCCGGCACGTCGGCGATCCCGTCGCCGCCGTAATCGCCCGCGAAGAACTAACCGCCTTCGAAGCCCTCGACCTGATCCAAGTCGATTACGAAATCCTCGCCACCATCTCCGATCCCGAAGAAGCTTTAGCCACTCCAACTCCGCGCATCCACGACTACGGCGATGAAGGCAACATTCACAAACGCGTCGCGCTCGAATTCGGCGATGTCGATCAAGGCTTCGCCGAAGCCGACGAAATCTTCGAAGATACTTTTTTCTACCAGGGCAGCACGCATCTCCCCATCGAGCAGCACGCCTCCGTGGCCATCAAAGATCCCGACGGCAAGCTCACCATTTGGACCAGCACGCAAACTCCCCACTACCTCCACCGCGCTCTCGCCAAAGTTCTGCAAATGCCGCCAGCGCACATTCGCGTCATCGCCACGCCCAACGGCGGCGGCTTCGGCGGCAAGAGCGATCCCTTCAATCACGAAATTGTGGTGGCCAAAGCCGCGCTACTTCTCGATCGCCCTGTAAAAATCTGCCTCACGCGCGAAGAAGTTTTCTACTGCCATCGCGGCCGCCATCCTGTTTTGATGAATTTCAAAACGGGCGTGAAAAAAGACGGCACTATCACCGCCATGCATTTGCAAACGCTAATCGACGGCGGCGCCTACGGCTCCTACGGCGTAGCCAGCACTTTCTACACCGGAGCGCTGCAAACCACTACGTACCACGTTCCGCGCTATCGTTTCCAAGGCTGCCGCACCTTCACCAACAAGCCCCCGTGCGGACCCAAGCGCGGCCACGGCACCGTGCAGCCGCGTTTCGGCCAGGAAGTGCAGCTCGACAAAATCGCCGAGAAGCTCCAAATCGATCCCGCCGTCCTGCGTCTGCGCATTGCCGAGTCTTCCAACGCCGTCACCGCAAATTTCTTCCGCCTCAGCACGGTAAATCTTTCCGAATGCATTCGCCGCGTGGTGAAATCTTCCGGCTGGCGCGAGAAATTCCGCAAGCTGCCAGAAGGCCGAGGCGTCGGCCTGGCCTGCTCCGCCTATCTCACCGGCGCCGGTCTCCCCATCTACTGGAACAAAATGCCGCACTCCGGCGTGCAACTAAAATTCGATCGCGGCGGCGGTGTCACACTTTTCTGCGGCGCCACCGAAATCGGTCAAGGCTCCGACGACGTCCTGGCCTCCATCGTCGCCGAAATTCTCGGCCTCGACACGTTCGATATTCGCCTATACACCGGCGACACCGATCTCGGCCCCGTCGACCTCGGCTCCTATTCCAGCCGCGTCACCATCATGGCCGGCAACGCCGCCCTGCAAGCCGCCGAGCGCGCCAAATCCCTACTCGCCGAAGCTGTTGCCGAGCGCCTCGCCATTCCGCCAGAGCGCCTGCGCTTCGCCGGAAAGCGCGTCTTCGATTCCACCGCCCCCGAAAACGGCGTCACCTTCCAGGAAGCGGTTTGCCTCGCGGAAGCTCGCTTTGGCACCATCGGCACCGTAGGCTCTTACACGCCGCCCAAATCACCGGCCTTGTATAAAGGAGGCGGCGTCGGCCCCTCTCCCACCTACTCCTATACGGCAGCCGTGGTCGAAGTCGCCGTAAATCCCGTCACCGGCTGGATCACCGTTCCGAAGATCTGGATCGCCCACGACATCGGCCGCGCTCTCAATCCGACGCTCGTACGCGGCCAAGTCGAAGGCAGCGTCTACATGGGCCTCGGCGAAGCGCTCATGGAAGAGCAGGAATTTCGTCGCTTGCCAAAAAAGCTTTCACACGCGCTAGTACACAAATTCCCGTCCATCCTCGAATACAAGAGTCCGACTTCACTCGACATGCCCGAGGTGTTCACCGAACTGGTGGAGGAACCCGATCCCATGGGGCCGTTCGGCGCGAAAGAAGTGGGCCAAGGTCCGCTGCTGCCCATCATGCCGGCGGTGGCCAATGCGGTTTACGATGCCGTTGGTGTTCGCATCGACGAAGTCCCCATCACTCCGGAGAAAATCATGAAGGCGCTAGCCGAAAAAAAAGCCGGCCGCGCGCCTCGTTTCGGCCCATCGCATTTCCCTCACGTGGAATGGCCGGAAGCCCTTCGCGTCCCGCCGCCGTGGGAAGGCGGCGACGGCAACGCGATCAACGATGTTCCGCGCCGCGAGAAAGCGAAGCCGCGCCCGCAGAAAGAGCAGGTCCTCAGCTCATGATGCGCTTGCCGCTGTTTGCATTTCGCGCACCGCGAACGCTGGACGAAGCTGCGCGCATCCTCCACGGAGAAGGCCCAGACGCCATGCCACTCGCCGGCGGCACCGATCTTCTCCCCAACATGAAGCGCCGCCAGCAAGTTCCGCGCACCCTGCTGAGCCTCCGCAACATCGACTCCTTGCGTGCGATTCACTTCGACAAATCCGCCGCTCGACTCGGCGCCTGCCTCACTCTCTCCGACACCGCGTCCGATCCGCGCCTCCACAACGGCGCGACTGCCTTGGTCCAAGCCGCGTCGCAAGTCGCCACGCCGCACATTCGCAATATGGCCACCCTCGGCGGCAATCTCTGCCTCGACACACGCTGCAACTATTACGACCAAACCTACGAGTGGCGTAAATCCATCAACTTCTGCATGAAAAAGGACGGCGTCACATGCTGGGTCGCCCCCAGTAGCTCCAAGTGCATGGCCGTGTCCTCCACGGATACCGCACCTGCGCTCATGGCGCTAGGCGCGCGTGTTCGTCTCGCCTCACATTCCGGCGAACGTGAAATCGCGCTCGCCGATCTTTACAACAATGACGGCATGAACTATCTCCATCGCAAACCCAACGAAATCCTCGCCGAAGTTCTCCTTGATCCTCTGCACGATTGGCGCAGCACCTACTGGAAACTGCGGCGGCGAGGCTCCTTCGACTTCCCGGTCCTTTCTGTGGCTGCCGCTGCGCGCGTTGCCAGCGGCGGTGTAATAGAGGACGCTCGCATCGTCATCGGCTCTGCAGCCTCGCGTCCCCTCGTTGCCGCGGAGGCCGCAAGCTTTCTCGTCGGGCGTTCGCTGACTTCGGAAGCCATCGCGGAAGCCGCCACGCTCGCTGCTCGCATCGCTAAACCTCTCGACAATACCGACTTTGATATGAGTTGGCGTAAAAAAGTTACCGCCGAATTTGTTACCTATGCCCTACGCGAACTCCGCGGCGACAACGTCAGCGCGGAACGCACCGCCATTACCCGCCTTCCATTCGCATAAAACCTCAACCTCCGAGACGAGTCCGCTTTAGTTCACAACAGATCCAAAAGTGGTGGAGAGGGCTTGTCGGGTGTTAGCTACAGCTCGCACACCCTTGACGACGAGGACGATGCAGAGGACGATATGCGCACAAACACTCGATGAAACTCAACCCCCACCTACTCAAGGCCACCGCGGTAGGCGCCCTCGGCGGACTCCTGTTCGGCTTTGACACCGCGGTCATCGCCGGCACCACGCATTCGCTGACGCTGGCCTACTCTCTGACACCCCGGCAACTGGGCTTCACCGTTTCCGTAGCGCTGATCGGCACGGTCATCGGCGCGATGTCCGCCGGCATTCCTGGCCAGAAATATGGAGCCAGAGCGACGCTGCGCGTGTTGGCTGTCTTCTACGTGCTCTCGGCGCTAGGCTGCGCTTTTGCGTGGAACTGGGACATTTTGCTTTTGGCGCGTTTTCTCGGCGGGCTAGGCATCGGCGGCTCATCGGTCCTGGGCCCGGTCTACATCGCCGAACTGGCTCCGGCAAGAATCCGCGGGCGGCTGGTCGGAATGTTTCAGATCAATATTGTGATCGGCATTCTTCTGGCGTACCTTTCGAATTTCCTCCTCGCGCGGCAGGGCCTCGGGGCAACCGAGTGGCGCTGGCAATTCGGAGTGGCGGCTTTGCCCGCGGTCCTGTTTCTGGTGATGCTGTTCGGCATTCCGCAGAGCCCGCGCTGGTTGGTAACGCAAAAACGCGTCGACGAAGCGCGGGCCGTGCTGCAAGCGATGGGATCGGACGACCCTGAGCAAGAGCTGCAGGAAATCGTTAACTCCATCCATCTGGAGAGTTTGCAAAAGACCGAGCCGCTCTTCAGCCGGAAGTACCGCCTGCCGATTTTTCTGGCCATTACCATCGGTATGTTTAATCAGCTCTCCGGCATCAACGCCATTCTCTACTATCTCAACGACATCTTTGCCGCCGCTGGCTTCAGCAAGCTTTCGGGCGATCTACAAGCCGTGGCCGTCGGCGGCATGAACCTGCTGGCCACGTTGCTGGCCATGTCCGTGATCGACAAACTGGGGCGCAAGACGCTGCTGCTGATCGGGTCAGTCGGCACGGCGCTGTGCCTGGCCGGTGTCGCTCGCATTTTCCTGACCCGCCAGCATCAGGAATACTTGCTGTGGTTCCTGGTGGCATATATCGCATTTTTTGCGATTTCGCAGGGCGCGGTGATCTGGGTCTATATCAGCGAAGTTTTCCCCAATCGCGTGCGTGCCAAGGGCCAAGCACTGGGCAGCTCATCCCACTGGGTCATGAACGCCATCATCGCGTACACTTTCCCGCAGCTCGCGAAATCCTCGGGCGCATACCCATTCGCGTTTTTCTCCATGATGATGGTCCTGCAATTCTTCGTCGTCCTGTTCCTCTACCCAGAGACCAAGCGCGTCTCCTTGGAGCAAATGCAGCAGCGCCTAGGAATTGAATGATGGAACGATCGTCGCGTGGAATAGCCAATCCTGCCACGGTGGGACAGCCATTTCTGGCTGTCCTGTCATAATTAGCAAATGAGTCCAAGCGAGCAAGCAGCCGGCGACCAGCGACAAGACTTCACGCTAGGCGTGGATGTCGGCGGCACAAAGGTTGCCGCCGGCCTTGTCGACGCAAACGGCACAATCCTCCTTCGGAAGCGCGTCGCTATGCCGGCCCGCGAAGATGCCGTGGCCGGATTTGCGGCCCTTGCCCGTGCCATCTACGCCGTCTTTGATGAACGGCCCCAAGCACGCGCATCCCTCACAGGAATCGGAATCTGCGCGCCAGGCCCACTCGACCCGATCCGGGGTGTTGTCCTCAATCCGCCGAATCTGCCGTGCTGGCACAATTTTCCCCTCGCCGCGGAAGTCCAGCGTGCCTTCCACGTTTGCGCCAAGGTCGACAATGACGCGAATGCCGCCGCACTAGCGGAAGCCGTCTGGGGCGCGGGCGTGGGATTTCGCAACGTGCTCTATGCCACGCTTGGCACCGGCATCGGGACGGGCATTATTTTCGACCGCCGCATCTATCATGGACGCACCGGCAGCGCCGCGGAGGGCGGGCACGTGAGCATCGACTACAACGGCCCACGTTGCGGCTGCGGAAAACGCGGATGCGTCGAAGCGCTGTGCTCCGGGCCTGCGATAGTGCTGCGTGCGCGGGCGCGTTTGGCGAAATCGAATATACGGTCGCGCATGCCCGAACTCGCCGGCGGCAACCTGCAGAAGTTGACCGCCGAACACGTTGCAGAAGCGTTCCACGACGGCGACGCGGTGGCGAGGGAAGTTTTAGAATTGACATCCGATTTATTGACCGTCTGGCTCGGCAACATGATCGACTTCCTGGAGCCAGATGTAGTCGTGTTCGGCGGAGGCATAGCCCAATTGATGGCCGAATTTTTCCCACGCATGCAGACCGAGCTTCCGAAGTGGTCCATCAATTCGCGCTGCTGCGAAATCCCGCTCCTACTCGCGAAATACGGCTCCGACGCCGGAATCGCCGGCGCCGCCGCCCTCTGCCGCCAATAGACTAGTGCATGGAATCCTCAAAACACAATATGGCGGAAGCGTGTGGGAGTCGAATTTACTCTCCGCATCGCGTCAGGCATCGCTTGTGTGTAGATATTCAAGGTTGTGCGGATGTCCGCGTGACGCAGAAGTTCCTGCTGAACTTTCAGATCCACTCGCAAGGAGCGCAGCAGGGTCGAGTAAGAATGCCGAAACGTGTGCCAGCCAATCCTGCCAAGACCGATACGAATACCGGTTGGGAGCAGGATCCTGCTCTGGATTGTCCACGGCCACCGAGGCCTTCCGGTCCCGTAGGGACTCGGGAATAGCCAATCGGTGTCCGCAGCCTCTGGCGCGGTTTCTGCCTTATATTCGAGCAGGAGATTCGCCAGCGCACAATGCACCGGCAAATTCCTGTTTGAGTTGGCCGTCTTGACTTCATCAACATGCCCAACTACGAAGCCGCGCTGGATATGGACCTGACGACTCGCCCAATCAAAGTCGCCCCACTGCAGGCCAGCGAGTTCACTTGCGCGGAGTCCGAGACACGCCGCAACAATACACATTGTGCGAATTGGTTCTTCCAACCGTTTCAGCAGCAATCGAAACTCCTTGACTGTCAAAGTTCTCGGCTGCCGTAAGCGCTTGGACGAACCTTCCACACGGACTAGCTTCATTGGGTTCATCCTGTCCAAATCGATCAATTCCCACTTCATCGCCCAATTGAACAAGATGTGCATAATGCTGCGGATGTGACCCTTGCTCTTGGGTGCGAGATCGAGCCCCGAGAGCCATTCCTCCACCAGCAGTGGTTTCACATTCCGGATCGGAACGCTTCCCCACTTTGGTTGGATATGGTGTCTTAGCCAGGAGCGGTACTTGCTTGCCGAAGAATGCCGCTTAGGCAGCTTTTCTCGCAGGTAGCGATCAATTACCGCATTGAAAGTAAACTCCTCAGTGCGTTGTGCAGTATTGATCGTTAATCGGAGACCTTCGGTAGCTCGCCACGCTTCGGCCTCTGTCGGATACTGAGCCACATTACCGACGATCACAGCATTTTCCTTCGACTTCCCATCGAGCCTCTTCGAACGATGTACCCATACCCACACATCAGGTCCTCGCCGACGGGGCTTTCTACGCAACCATCCGAACTGATACCGTGTCCGCTGGAACATTGGTCTTCCTCCTTCGCATGTTCTAGCGGCACGGACGATGGCACGAGTGTATCTCTCCGCGCATCCAGCAGTCCAGTTCGGACGCATAAAAATACCAGCGGCCAAAGCGGAAGTGACCCGGCACTTCTCCGCGACCGGCCATACGTTTGATCGTTTTCGGGTGAACTCGAAGAAGGTCCGCTGCCTCTTGAGGATTCATTGGACGCTCCATTTTTCCGACTTCACGCTTCTCGATCAATCTACCAAGCTCGACCTTGTCTACATCGGATTCATGCTGTGAGTCGACTTTCAATGGCGAAACTCCGAACGACAAAAGCTCTGCACAGGTTCCATGGGTGTCTGCGGCAATTGCTCTTCTCGCAGGCTGTCTGGATAGATTCCACAGTCACCGCCGATATCTGTCCGTCTCCTCGACTCCGCTCCACGTCTGGAAGCCGCGCTGGTAATCCGGATGGTCCGCTCGGCACTTCAAGGATTTCTCCCAGGCGAACTCCTTGCCACATCGCGGCATCCGGTAAGAACAATAAATAGGTCCCAGTAAATCAATGAACTGTTTTCCTGTCTGAGCCGCTCTCGAAAAGAACTTCTCCCAACCGTGCTTTTGTGAATTCTCCAATGCGCTCCACTGCTTCTCGCTTCGCTGCCTCCCAGTTCGCGATGTAGTTCCACCTCCCTTTGGGGGTCTCCCACATCCAAAAGCTCTTCAGAGCAGTCAGTTCCTCATCCGAGAGCACGTCAGACGCAATCAGCAAAAGTGTCCACAGCCGGGGCAGCACTTCTTGCGGCGAGATGCGAAATCCCACT
>Ga0209240_1000012_pt1 | contig 69175 bp, 72 predicted proteins | sample GraSoi_2013_80cm_FD_185828 | JGI IMG/M metagenome (GOLD analysis project Ga0209240, IMG submission 185828) | Grasslands soil microbial communities from the Angelo Coastal Reserve, California, USA - Sample 9_17_2013_80cm (SPAdes) (version 2) | ecosystem: Environmental > Terrestrial > Soil >...
GCGAACGCCGAGACCGCCGCGAACGAGCGTGAACGCGGTCGGCACACGCTGCCCCGCATGGGAGCCGCTTTGAAGCTTGGCAGATCTATCCGATTGCAGCCACCGAAGGCCTTCGGGGCAGGCAGACGGGCTATCGGGATTAGCACTGCCCGCCCCATGCGCGCTTAACGAACTCGAGAGAGCATTCTCCCACGAAGCCGCTATATTTGCAGAATACTGCTGAATGGGATTTACGAGACGCTTACAGAACGAATTCACGCGTCCGGCCGTTCCCGGGACCCCGTCTGCCTGCCCCGAAGACTTTCGGTGGCCGCCACACCCAGAACTTACCAAACCTACAAAGCGTCTCCGCTCGCTGCCCGTGCGCAACGTGTTCTCGGCGCTTACGCTCGTTCCCGCTCGTTCTCGCTCGTTCCCATGAAGGCGAAGCGCCGTAAACTAAGGAGCGGTGCTCTGGCCAGGCAGCGGTCCGCTTCCCCAAGCCAAGGTCTCGTCATCCCGATTCGTTGGCTTAAACAAGTGATCGCTGTTTTCCTGTTGCCGGTTGCCTGGATCCTGACTCGAGCCTTTTTCTGCAGCTTCTCTCAAGCCACCATCAATCACGCTTTCTGGGTATCGGAAGAATTCTGGTTCTTTTCCCTCGGAGCCGTTCTTTGGCTGATCGCTTTCCTTGGACTACCTAAGCCGATAGTGATGTATGTTTTCGGTCACGAACTCACTCACGCGCTTTGGGTTTGGCTAATGGGCGGAAAAGTGCGCGAATTTCGTATCGGGCCAGACGGCGGCCATATTATAACCGATACGACCAATTTTTGGATCGCTCTGGCTCCTTATTTTTGTCCGATCTACAGCGTGCTAGTTCTCGGAATTTACGGCGGTCTTGGATTTTTCATCGATCTGGAGCCGTATCACCGCTGGCTCTTCGGGCTAATTGGCCTGACCTGGATGTTTCATATCACTTTCACTCTTTGGATGCTCTGGAACGGACAGAGCGATCTGATCGAGCATGGAACCTTCTTCTCCATGATGGTGATCTATCTCATGAACTTTCTCGTTCTCAGCGTGATGCTGATCCTCGCCAGCCGCGATGTGACCTTTGTTTCGTTTGGCAAAGAGCTGTTAGCCGGCGCGATTGATTTCTCGGATGGCGCGCTGAAGTTGGCTGGCTTGAAGTAAGAATCGTGCTCGTGCTCGGGCTCGTCCTCGTGCTCGAAATCTGGGACCCACGACATCGCCCCGCGAAGCGCCCAGAATTTTATTGACGGGCTGTGAATATCCGAACGTTTTCGGAGGACGAGGACGAGGACGAGGACGAGGACGAGGACGAGGACGAGGACGAGGACGAGCAACCGCAACAGGTTAGCTCTTCAAATGCCCGAACTCCGCCTCCCAATGCGCCGGCAACCGGATCACCTTCATGTCTGGAAGTTTAACCACAACCAGCATTTGCCGGCAGGTAATCAAAAGATCGTTGCCATCCTCCCGCCGGATCGTGAATGCGCACCAGAAACGGGATCGCTCAAACTTTTCCAGTTCTCCGCGGACCACCAATCTATCCCAAAGCCGAGCCGGACGGCGGTAATCAATCTCGGTCCGCACCACCACCGGACACTCTTGCAACTCCATCATTTCACCAAGTTTCCACCCCAGCTTTTCCGCGAGTAACGAACGGTTTGTCTCAATGAACCGCAGATAAGCGATGTTGTGCACCACACCTCCCGCATCGGTGTCAAAAAACATTACTCGCTCGGTGGTCTCCATCGTTGGAGCGTGGCTTAGTGGTTCCATAGGGTGCGCGAAGTCGCCTTAGGCTCCTTAGCGAATTGCAAATAGCAAATAGCAGATAGCAAAGGACGGCACAAACGACCCAGCGCTGGACTAGCAGCCGATTTGCTATTTGCGATCTGCTATTTGCTATTCCGAACGAGCTTCAGGCGAGTTCGGAGTTCTTCGGTGCTAGTGACCGGCAGTTCACACGTAAAATGCCGGCAAACGTAGGCCGCGGCTTTGCCGTCAATCGGCCCCATCCCTTTCAGTGCCGGCACATTTTGGGATAGCCAGGGATCATCTTGGTCGGCACAGAGCACGATTTTGTCCGGTAAAAAGAGGGGGCCGATCGCTCGGATTAGCGGTTCGTTTAGCTTTTCCCGAGTCGCAATCACCACTTGAACCGGCTCCGCGAGCAACCCACTGAGTGCCGCCAACATTTGCGGGATTGCTGCCGGGCTTTTTTCCAGGACCGCGGCGCAGCTACTCATGATGCGGTTGACGGCGTCTCGGAACTCGGTTCGATCTAAGATCCAGCCCAGTCGAAGCAAGTTCATCGCGGCGATAGAGTTGGCGGCAGGTTCAGCCCCATCGTGATCATCTCGTAAACGGAACAGGATATCCGGCGCGCCTTCCTCCGTGCTGAAATAGCCGCCTTTGGGATCGGCAAACAACGCCCCCATCTGTACCTGCAGCTCCCCAGCCCAACGCAGCCAGCGCGTGTCGAAGTCTGCTTCGTATAGATCTAATAAACCTTGGATAAGGAACGCGTAATCCTCGGCGAAGGCAAAGACCGAGCTTGGCCCCTCGCGATAACTGCGCAACAAACGTTCTTGATAAAGATGGCGCTGCACGAAATCGGCGGCTCGTTGCGCAGTTTGCAGATGCTCCGGGTCGCCTAGCACCTGATAAGCTTTGGCGAAGGCGGAGATCGTCATTCCGTTCCAAGCGGTCACGATCTTGTCGTCCAGATGCGGACGTGGTCGGCGTGCGCGCACCGCAAACAGTTTCTTTCGCGCGGATTCCAAGAGCTGTTGGACATCGTCGATGGATTTGCCAGTCAGCTTGGCCACTAATTCCGGTTCGCTTTGTTTAAAGAGAACATTTTGACCAGCCAACTCGCCGTGCGGATCGCTCCCCGCAGAAACGTTCCCAGCTCGTTCGACTCCGTAAGTGCGGCGAAACCCGACAGCTTCGTCTGGCGTCAAAAACGCGTTGATCTCGTCATCAGTCCAAACGTAAAAGGCTCCTTCTCGTTTATGATCCGCATCGGCCAGCGGCAAGCTATCCGCATCTTCTGCGGAGTAAAAGCCGCCTTCGGGAGACGTAAGATCTCGGCTCACGTAGCCTAACGTTTCCCGAGCGATCTGGGCAAACCAACTGTCACCGGAGATCTGGAATGCTTCCAGAAATGCGACGGCTAGTTGGGCCTGATCGTATAGCATTTTCTCAAAATGCGGGACATGCCAGCGACCGTCGACCGAATACCGATGGAAGCCGCCCCCGAGATGGTCGTTCATGCCCCCGTTTGCCATTTTCCTTAAGGAAAACAGCGCCATGTCGCGGGCTCGCTCGGACCCCGTGGGATACCAGTATCGAAATAGAAAATTGAAGACAGCCGGTCGCGGAAACTTTGGTGCGGGACTGAAGCCGCCTTCGTCCGGATCGAAGCCCTGAGCCAGTTGTTCGTAGCCCAGGTCAAGCCATTCTGCCCGCGGCCCCAGGCTGTCTTCGCTAGGGGTACTGACCAAATAAGATTGGATGGCTTCCGTGAACCGGTTGCCTTGCTCGATAACCTTCTCGGGTTGTTTCCCCCAAATATCCGCGAGACGGGAGAGCAACGAACCAAACCCAGGGCGCCCATATCGATCGTCTGGAGGATAATAAGTGCCTCCCAAAAAAGGCTGGATGTTCGGCGTGAGAAACACGCTCATCGGCCAACCACCCGAGCCGGTCGTGCTTTGCACAAACAGCATGTAAACCCGGTCAACATCCGGTCTCTCTTCGCGATCGACCTTAATGCTAACAAAGTGTTCGTTCAGGATCTGCGCAATGGCGGGGTTTTCGAAGGACTCGTGCTCCATCACATGGCACCAGTGGCAGGTCGAATATCCAATCGAGAGAAAGATCAGTTTGCTCTCCGCTCGCGCCTTAGCGAACGCCTCTTCTCCCCACGGATACCAATCCACAGGATTGTGTGCGTGCTGGAGTAAGTAAGGCGATTTCTGGTGGATGAGCCGATTCGTGTTTGGTTCTCCGCTCATACCCAACCAAACCACGGCCCAGGGAAATAGCCAATAGCCGATAGCCGATAGCCAACCGGTTTGAAGGCGAGCGCCAACCGGGTTGTACTTCTTTGGCTATTGGCTATCGGCTATTGACGATTCCGAAGGAGCTTCAAGCGACTTCGGATTGACATTCGGCCTCCGGACGTAGAGGTTTATTTACCGTTAATTCCCCTTAGTCATGTCATCGGCGGATTTAAATAACGGGAGTTCAGATTTCCGTCATCCCGAGAAAGCGGATTCGGTCGACGAATTGACGCGAGTCTACGGCGGACTAGCCCCCAAGATTTTCTTCAGCCAGCTGGTGCAGGACTTTCGGCCCATCCGTTCTTTGCAACCGGAGCTCGAGCGAGCGTTGTTCCTTTACCGGCGGATGCGCGGCTATCGGCTTTGGCTTTGGTTCTGCACGATTATTTGGATTTTTGTCCTCACGGTGCCGATCCTGTGCCTGATTTCACCCAGCGATCTGGGGTTGACCTGGTTTATCTGTGGCCTCTGTGCGGAAGGTCCGACTACTCTGGTCTGGTGGAAGATTCACCAGAATTGGATCTCTTGCCGGCGAGACTACACCCGGTGGCTGCGCTTAATCCATCGGCGGGTTGCGGAAGAAGAAGCCTGAACCGGAATTAATCCGCATCGATTGATCCGCGATTCAAGCTATCTCTTGATCGGAAACTGATCTCGATTCAGCGGTCTTATCAGCAAGACCGGGCATGGTGCGTGATCTAGAACCAATCTCGCTGCGGGACACAGTGGACACAGCGGACACAGTGGACAGCGCTCGAAATGTCCACTCAGTCCACTGCGTCCACTCAGTCCACTTCGTCCACTTACCCGCGTCCCCCAGTGCAAGCGATTTACTTTGGCTGGCTCACGATTCCTGGCCTATTGGTGCGACATGGCTTCGGACAAAGACAATTCTCGAGTCTGGTTCATTACCGGGTCTTCAACCGGCTTCGGCCGGGTGTTGGCGGACATACTCTTGAAACGAGGAGAGCGGGTTGCGGTGACAGCGCGCAATCCTGACCAAATTCAGGACCTGGTTTCCGGCTACAAAAACACCGGGTTGGCACTGACATTAGATGTCACAAAGCCTGACCAGGTTGCAGCGGCCGTAGCCGATGCAGAGAAATTCTTCGGTCGAATCGATGTATTGGTAAATAACGCCGGCTACGGTTACCTGGCCGCGGTGGAGGAAGGCGAAGAGGAGGAAGTACGAGCGATGTTCGATGCTAATTTCTTCGGGTTGGTCGCGTTGACCAAAGCGGTACTACCCGGGATGAGAGCTCGGCGCAGCGGACATATCGTGAATCTTTCGTCGGTCGGTGGTTTCATCGCAAATCCTAGCCTGGGGTATTACGCTGCCACCAAATTTGCGGTTGAAGCTCTATCCGAGGCGTTAGCTAAGGAAGTTGAACCGTTGGGTATTCGGGTAACGGCCATCGAGCCAGGCCCATTTCGCACCGACTGGGGAGGTCGCTCCTTAAAGTTGGCGCAGGTGTCCATTCCCGACTATGAGGAAACTGCCGGCGCGCGTAAACAGGTGATTGCCGAGCGTAACGGGAAACAGCCTGGTGACCCGGTCCGCGCTGCCGAAGCGATCATTACCATTGTTGAGTCCGAACAACCGCCCCGGAACCTGGTGCTAGGCAAGATCGCCTTGGATATGACCCGGGAAAAGCTAGCCGGTCTTTCTCAAACCATCGACCAATGGGAGGCATTGACTTTGGGAGCGGATTTTCCCGAACTAAATAACTCCCCCAGGTCGTGAGCACAGTCCGTTTTTCAAAAGTTATCGAAGCTTGCGGAAAACCGGACATTCATTTGCTACTGATCGATCCGGCGAAAGACAAGACGCTGCAGGCGGCAATCAAGTCGGATCGGGTCATGACGCTTTACCAGCAGTCCGGAAGCACCGATCATGGAATCGTTGGCTTTGAACAGGGACGATCCCGCCAGTTTCTGGTGTTCCCTAAATCGCTGAAACCTTTTAACGGTCAGCGAATCGTCGGGATTAAGTATGAGTTGCTCGAGGACACTCCTGTTCCGGAAAAGGAAACCGCCAAGAAAGAACCGGTTAAACCAGTAGACGAAGAACGACCCAAACCCGCGCCGGCAAGAAAAACCAGTGAAGCTCCTAAACGAGCTGATCGGCAAGTTCCGACCGTAGTGCCAAAGGCCGCCACAGCGAAACAGAAAGAAGCAGAGCCAGCTGAAAAAGAGAGCGAGGATCAGGAAAGCTCCAAAGCAGCTTCCGAAGATAAGGTCGTCAAGTTCCAAAAACCTGAGCCTGCAGAGCCGCTGGCCGCCGAACGCGACGACATCAAAGAGCTAAAACAGCGGGTGCGCGAAGCCATGGATGCCCTCGAAGCGGGCAAACAAGTCGTCGCTTTTAATCTCCTTAAAAGCATTCTTGACCGGTAGGGATGAGCTCCCACTCATCCGTGTTTCCGGACTAGATACACCGACTCACCACTTACACAAGACAACCGCGAATGGATCCGCCTCCGCGAAGCGACTCGACTGAGCTCGCCGAACGTCCTACGGCGCGACCGGCAGCGAATTAACGCGAATGAAGATCAAAAAGGTCGAGGTCAGATTTTGGCCATTTGACCTTAGAAAACGTCGATCCGGCTCTTCGGACGCGGCTCACCGGAAAACGAGGCATCCCCACAGTCTAGTTAAATCCGAGTCGCGACACCGCCAACTAACATTCGCGTTCATTCGCGTCCATTCGCGTCTATTCGCGGTTGTTTAGACTGACGTACCTTTTTCAAATCGCCGCACTGGGAGATCGGGCGAATCTAGGAGCGGTTTCCCGAATAAAGAAGCTTAGAATCAGGCCGCCAATCAGGCCGAACAACCCTACGGTTAGCGTGTGCTGAATCCCGAAATGTTGGGCAACAAACCCGACAATACTTGGCATGATGCCACCCCCAAAGATCTCGGCCACCCCAGTGGGAATGCCGGCTACAGAGGCGATGAGAGCGGCCGGTACCGCTTCCGTGGCCACGGGACCGGATAACAACCCGAGAATAGCAAAAGCACATGCAGACAATCCTCCCAATAACAAGAAGAGAAGCATCTTGTCTGCACCAACGCGCATGAGCAAAAGCAAGAACACGATACCGAACCCAAACGACAGATTCAGCGCTAACCGGCGTCCGATGCGATCTGAGATTGCTCCCATAGAAATCTGCCCCGCAGCTCCAAAGAAACCGATGGCGGAGAGAACAAAGCCCATATCAGACGTGCTCAGTTTTGCATAGACCAATTAATGCGAAACAACCTAGCTGAACTCCGATGTTAAGTCCTCGACGTTCGGGCCGAGACGCTTCGGTCGTGGAAGCAATGCTTACGGGAGTGTAAGCGCCCTCGAACACACCCATTAGCAGCCGCATCAGGTAGAGGGTCACAAACCCGGTCGCTAAACCTGAGAAGCCCGCCATCAATGAAAACCCTATTATTGCGGGCAACAGGACCTTCCGCCGGCCAAGTCGGTCGGCGACGCGGCCCATAATAATCGCAGTGATCCCCCAAGCGATCGCCAGCACGCCGGTTAAATTGCCGAGATCCTGATAGTTTAGATTCAGGTCCTTGCTGATAGACGGAAAAAGAGTCGCAATACTCCAACGGTCGAGCGCTAATAAGCCGAAACCGAGGCCTAACAGCGCAACTGCTTTTATTTCGTAGTTAGTCGACTGATTTTGGATTGAGGTAATAGGGACAGACGTGGGGACAGACGTGCTCATTGTATCTAGGGGGTTACAGAACTAGTCGCCAACGGTCATTGGAACGTTCTTGGTTTTCTGTTTGGGCTACTGCAAGAAAGCTCAGAAACGAGAGCGGTGTCGCCCGTCTCACCAGGCCGCCAATGATTAATTTGCATCATTCCGGCGGAGCCCTGATGACCTTCAATCTGTCCAAGGGAGACCAACATAGTTTTCTGCCAACGTAGTTGCCGCTGCGCGAGACGTAGTCAGATAGTCTAACTCCGCTAACTGCCGCCGATATTCGAACGCGTCGTTTTGATCGAACCGGTGCAACAAGGAGGTCATCCACCAAGAAAACCGTTGTGCTTTCCAGACTCGTCGCAGACAACGATCAGAGTAGGTGTCCAAAGGTTCAGTCTGGCCCTTGGCGTAAAAAGCAGCCAGAGCCTGCGCTAGCAACCAGACATCGCCGACGGCGAGGTTCATTCCTTTTGCACCGGTCGGCGGTACCACATGAGCCGCGTCGCCCGCCAGGAATAGGCGGCCGTAGCGCATCGGCTCAACCACAAAGCTTCGCATCGTGGTGACGCTTTTCTGAAGAATTTTCCCGCATTGGATCGTTTTATCGCCCGGAAACGACAGCCGTTTTTGCAAGTTTTCCCAGATCCGATCGTCGGACCATTTCGCGAGATCCTCATCCGGCCGGCACTGAAGATAAAGCCGGGTGATTTTTGGTGAGCGCATACTGAACAATGCAAACCCGCGTTCATGATTCGCATAAATCAGCTCTTCCCAGCTAGGAGGCGCCTCCGCTAGTATCCCTAACCAGGCAAAAGGGTAGGTTTTTTCAAATACCGTTAGTTCTCCAGACGGGATGGACCCCCGTGACACCCCATGATAGCCATCACAACCGGCAACCCAATCGCACGTGACCTCGTGGCTCTGATCTTGATAGCGAAAATAAATTCGAGGTTGGGTGGTGGTGATCCCGTCTAGCTGAACCTCGGCTACATCGAAAAGAATTTGCTCGCCTCTACTGAGGCGAGTCGCGATTAGATCCTTTACGACTTCGTGTTGGCCATAGACCGTGATGGTTTTGCCTCCGGTCAATTCAGTTAGATTGATGCGATGTAGTTGACCGGAAAATCCCAGGTTAATTCCTTCATGGCGCATCCCTTCTTTCTTTAGCCTTTCCCCGACTCCGCTATCACACAGAAGTTGAGCGGTTCCGTGCTCCAGCACACCGGCTCGGATCCGGGATTCAACGTAGGCACGGCTCTTGTCCTCGATCACGATGGATTCGATCCCGTGGAGGGAAAGCAAGTGGGAGAGCAAGAGCCCGGCAGGTCCGGCGCCGATAATTCCAACTTGGGTGCGCATGTCCTTGTGTACGATTGAAGACTATTCCTACCTGACCACCGACCCGTGAGCGTTACGAAACTTCACCACAAAGACACAAAGCACACAAAGTTGGAATTGACCTTCTTTTCGTCGGGCCTTTGTGTCCTCCGTGTCTTTGTGGTGAAATGATCAGGCTCACTGGCTCTTCGGTCGATCTTTCGTCTCGTTTATCACTTGTTCAGCAGCATGAAAGGCGGCGTTAGCGGCAGGTAACCCGCAATAAATCCCGGCGTGGATCAGTAATTCGCGGATTTCTTCGGCGGTGACTCCGTTGTTAAGTGCGGCTCGGATGTGCAGCCGGAACTCTGGTTCACGGTTTAGCGCGACTAACATCGCCAGCGTAATCAGACTACGCTCTCTTCGGGTTAGCCCGGGTCTCTCCCAGATCTCGCCCCAGGCATATCGAGTTATTAATTCCTGAAACGGCACGTTGAATTCACTCAGGTTCGCCAGGGCTCGATCCACATGTTCCTTCCCCAGAACCTCGCGCCGGGTTTGCAGACCTTTGTCGTAACGTTCTTTCTCGTCCATTTAGGCAGACTCCGCTAGGAATTCAGTGACGGCTTTCGCGAACGCTGGAGCCGATTCGATACAGGCCAAATGTCCACACGGGAAGACCCGCAGTCGGGAGCCCGGTATCTGTTGGTGCAAAAACTCCGCGTCAGCCAGCGTCGCCGCCAGATCATGTGCTCCGGCAATGACTAAAGTTCGGGCTTTGATTTGCCGGACGCGCTCGCGAAAATCGGTGTCTCGAAGGACTTCGCAGCCCGCCAAATATTCACTGGTTGAGAAGTTGCGTAGACCATTGGCGCATGCGGCAAGTACTTCGGGATGTCGGAGGGAAAATTCCGGTGAGAACCAACGATTCACTAAGCTCTCCGCTACATCCGGCAACCCTCTTTCCAGGATCAACTTGATCCTGCTCTGCCACGTCTCCGGAGTTCCAATCCGAGCGGCGGTGTTACTTAACACCAGATGATGAATGCGATCCGGAACGTTGATTGCCAGCCATTGTCCTAAGAGTCCGCTAACCGATACGCCACAGAAATCGATTTGGTTGATTCCCCATCGATCGAGAAGTTGAAGCAGCTCTCGACCCCTGCCTTCAATCGATGTGCCGGGGGTTCCACTCTGGCGCGGGTGCGGATCGTAACGCAGCAGCTGACAATTTTTTCCTAATTGTTCCAGCGTCGGTTCCCACAGACCGAAATTAGTCCCTAAAGAATTGCCTAGTACCAAGACCGAGCGATTGCTCTTGGCTGTCGGCGATGACAGAAGATAGTCGGGCCTATCCAATCTCTTTCTCCGGGTCGAGCTGCCTGATCGTCCCCCGGAGAACCCGATCGATCAGTTCATTGGCGATGCCTAACGCGTTCTCAGGTCGGAAAATCTGATCCAATGCTGCCTGATCGATGATGCTCGTCACGTTCGAGTCCCACGCGAGAACGTCACGTAAATGGCAACCTTTCTCTTTAGCTCTCTGACAAGCCCGCTTTACGAGTAGATCTGCCTCCGGCTTCCCCATCTGCTTGGCTAACACAACGGCCACCTCCTCGGCGTAAACTAACCCCTTAGTCAGTTCGAGATTCTCCAGCATCCGAGCCGAATCCACCTCCAAACGAGAAAAGAGATCGTTGGACTGTTTGATGGCTCCACCGGTCAAACCCACGATCTCGGTTAGAGGTCCCCATTCGGCATGCCAACGGCCCACCGCTCGTTCCTGCTCCTGAACCATTGCGGCCGCCATCGTAGCCAAAAGCCCAGGCAAACGGGTGCAAGCCGCCATGATCATCGTAGGCGCGATCGGGTTTCGTTTGTGCGGCATCGCAGATGACCCACCGCGTCCCGGTTCAGTTCGTTCGCTCAGCTCGCCAACCTCTGTTTGCATCAGGAGTGAGACGTCGGTAGCGATCTTGCCTAGACAACCGGACAGCATCGCGCCAGCGGAACAGATTTCGAAAAAGCGATCGCGGGCGGTATGCCAGGGGATGGTTGGCTCGGCTAATTCCAAACGTTCAGCTAGACGGGACAGCACTGAGAGCGCTTCCTGTCCACTTGCTGCCAGTGTGCCAACTGCCCCGCCAAACTGTAAAACGACTGCTCTGCCTCGCACCTCGCGCAGGTAAGCCCCGCAACGGGTTAGTTGATCGAGCCAATTCGCCAGTTTAAACGCAAATGTAATCGGTCGAGCCTGCTGAAGTAGAGTTCGACCAATCATCACGGTCCCCCGGTGTTCCCCGATCAGTTCGACCAGACGCCGTTGCAGTTGTTCGATGCCCGACTCGATCTTGCTTAACGCTGGTTTCAATTGGAGCATCGCAGCGCTGTCGATGACGTCCTGACTAGTCGCTCCGGCATGTACGAACTTAGCGGCTTCAGGATCGGCTGAAGACACTAGATCGGAAAGTTCTCTAACCAGCGGTATGGCCGGATTACCCGCATCTCTGGCTGAAGCAATGATCTTGGCAGCATCGATTTGGGCAGTCAGACAGACGTGCTCAATCAGCTCGGCAGGTTGGGGCGGTATCAACCGAGTATCAGCCTGTGCCTGCACCAGAGCGCCTTCAAATCGCAGCATAGCCCGAATGATGGCTTCGTCCGTGAAAAGCTGATCGACCTCTGAATCGGTGAATAGAGCGTCGAACATGGCGAGATCCTCAAAAATCTAGGAAAACCGTTTCATCATCCCCTTGTAAGACGATATTCCAAACGTAAGCATCCGAATCGTCCGAAGCCGGGCGCGCGAGCAACGTGGAACGACGAGCCGGATCGATCAGATTCAATATCTCATCTGTCCGGTTCCTATCATCGTCGAAGAAATAAACTCGGGTCACTAACCGATCCAACAACCCGCGCATAAAGATCGACACGTTGATATGCGGCGCCTGCGGGGTTTCGGTCGACGACGGGACCGGCCCGGGCCTGACCGTGCGGAATCCGAATCTTCCTTCTGCATCCGTCGGGCATCGCCCAAATCCAGTAAATCCCAAATCCAGCGGTTTATCCTGCTGGTCTTCCGGATGGGCATATTTTCCAAAGCTGTTTGCCTGCCAGATTTCAATTACGGCATCAGGTACCGGTAACCTGTCGCCATCGAACACTTGACCCCGAATGGTAACGAGCCGCCCTTTGAGCCCAGGTACCGTCAGGTCATTCTGATAAAGCGCTTCGAACCCAATTTGAAAAAAGGGCCCAACGGTTTGGGATGCTGCTAACCCGAGAAGGGCATTGGGGTAGGTGGTCACAACCGGTTCTCCATCGGCGTTTCCAGGCGTCCGCGTAAAACAATGTCGAAGGTGAACCCGAGCGCTTGCTCGGGAACTGTGGTGTTCCAGTCAAATCGCGCGATGAGTCGTTGGCGAGCCGCTTCGTCGCGAATCCCGTTAAAAATCGGGTCGTACGGTAGTAACGGATCACCGGGAAAATACATTTGGGTAACCAGCCGAGTAGAAATCGCCGGGCCAAACAACGAAAAATGAATGTGGGCCGGGCGCCACGCGTTGGGATGGTTGCGCCATGGATACGCCCCAGGCTTGATGGTCTTGAACTGATACCGTCCCTCGTCGTCAGTTAGTAACTGACCTTTGCCGAAAAAATTCGGGTCTAGCGGCGCGTTATGCTGGTCGACAGCGTGATGGTACCGGCCGGCAGCATTTGCCTGCCAGATCTCGATCAACGTGTTGCCCACGGGTTTCCCGTCCTCGTCCAAGACTCGGCCGGAGAGCAAAATCCTCTGACCAGCCGGTTTACCGCTGCTTTGCGCAGTCAAATCAGCGCCTAGCTTAAGCTGATGCGGTTGAAACCCGGGACCGGTGATTTCAGAGAGAGTTTGCGGGATTGAAACCCGGGGATGCCTGGGCGCACGTTTCACTGACGAAGCGTAATCTGGGTAAAGATGTGGCGGATGAATACCGGGTGCCGGCGATCGGTATCTTCTGAGGGGAAACACGCCATTGTTTTTCATACGAACGGGGGAAGATATCGGCGGATGCGCCCGGTGTTCGTTATACGAACAATCGTGCGAAAATTTTAAGGCGACGCTTCTAGGTTGTCAAATATCCGACTAAACCCACCCTAGCTCCATTGTCCGACGATTCGCCACTTCAATCTGGAACTACTTACTCCCCGGGCGGTTCACCAGCCCATGCTCTTCGGATCAATCCGCGAATCGATTCGCGTTCCAATTCCCGCGGATTCCAATAGGGGTTTTGCGTAGCCTCTAACACCGCTTTCTCAATGCCTGTTTCTGGCATACCGAGGTCGCGCAAGGAGCGCTTTGCTCCCAACCGTCCGACGAGTTCATACAAACTGGTGGAAGGACTGTTTCCTCCGATTAGTTCAGCAAGCGATCTCATCACTTCGGGTTCTGCTGGTTCGTTATAAGCGATCGCATGCGGCAGTACCACGGTATGAGTTTCGGCATGCGGCAGGTTAAAAGTGCCGCCTAAAACATGACAAAGCTTGTGATGCAGTGACATGCCGACCGCTCCTAGACAGGTGCCAGCCAACCAAGCGCCGTACAAGGCGTCGGAGCGTACAGACAAATCCAGCGGCTCAGCCAGAATGTGCGGGAGACTTCGCACAAACATTCGAATCGATTCCGCGGCCATCAGAGAAACCAGCGGGATACGATCCTTCGCATACAGCGCTTCAACCGCGTGCGCCACCGCATTGATACCGCTGGTAACACTGACATCGGCCGGCAAAGTGAGCGTTAGCTCGGGATCATAAATCACCACCTCGGGCAGAACTTTTTGCGTTCGTTGAGTCGACTTCTTGCCGTCGACGGTTTCTCCCAAGATCGGGGTCATCTCGGATCCTGCATACGTCGTTGGCAGCACGATTTGCGGTAAATCGGTTCGTAACGCGACGGCTTTTCCAAGACCGATCGTTGAGCCACCCCCAACAGACACCAGACAATCTGCATTCACCGCTTGTGCTGCCTTGACTGCTTCTTCACTAACAGAAACCGGCGTATGCATGGCGGCTCCGGAGAACGTGCCCGCCGCAAGTTGTCCGATCTTGTGCGCTAACTCTTTCGCCTTGCCCGAATACCCAGGCGTCGATAAGACCAATGCGCGAGAACATCTGAGCCGGTTTATTTCAGCGGAAACTTGATCCCGGCTCCCCGCTCCGAATAGAACGCGCCCGGGGAGAATATCGTAGGCAAAATCAATCATCGGTTATCTTGGTCGGACTTCTCTTCTTGGATATCGCGGACGTCCCGAATTGGGAAAATGATATGTGTTTGTCTCTTGGGAGGATAATCCGACGTCCCAACGGGAAGATCTGTAGTTCAAATCTCTCAGCTAACCATCCCGCAATACCTTTCGGCATTATCAACATCATCACGATGGCAAAGAGACCAAGGAACATCAGGTACCATGACCCGAGGTCAGCAAAGAACTCACGAAGGATAAAAAACAAGATCGTTCCGATTAGCGGGCCCTCCATGCGTCCGATGCCTCCGATGACCACAATGAAAATCACGAAAGCTGTCCAGTCATTCACGCTAAAAGCCGCATCTGGGCTGATCCGGAGTTTCTGCAGCGATATTAAGGCGCCAATACAACCCGTTGCGCCGGCTGTGAGAAAGTAAATAAGGAACTTAGTCCGGTAGTTATCAACGCCGACGCTCTCCGCGGCAGCTTCACTATCGCGGATTGCGGTCAGGGCCAGCCCCCACCGTGACCGAAGAATTAGATAGATAACCGTTAACACTCCAACTGCGATACCCAGCCCAGTCCAGTAGATCACGCTGTCTCTCTCTAACCGGCTATTAGCGATGTGTTGTACAATTTCAACAGGTAAGCTTGTACCGGATCCGCCTCCCAGCACACTCACTTGCGCAAAGGTTAATCGGTACACCTCCGCAACCACCCAAGAGCCGATAGCAAAGTAGGCGCCCTTGAAGCGAAACACCACAAATCCGGTTGGGATGGCAAACAAAGCCGCGATTGGACCGGCGACAAGCACCGCTAAGAGAGGCGGCATTCCGGTGAATATTGTTAACGCGAAAAGGGAATAACCTCCCAAGCCGACAAAAGCCTGCTGCCCGATCGAAACCAATCCGGTGTACCCAGCCAACAAATTCCAAAGACTGGCCAGGGCGATGTAGACGAAAATTTCGACCAGGAGGTAGAGTACGGACCGGTTGCCGAAGAAAGGGGCAGCGACAAGCAAACCAACCAGCAAAAACCCAAACACCGCAAAGAGACGGCTGGCCCGGCTGCTTCGTTCGACGCGAATCGTTTCATTCATACGATCACCGGCTCCTGGGAAAGAAACCTTGGGGCCGCACGGTCAGAATGGCTAGAAAAACCAAGTGCCCCGCCAGAATTTGATAACCAGGATTGATCCTGGCGCCTAACGTTTGGGCGACGCCAAGAATAACTCCGCCGGCAAGCGTTCCCCAAAGATCGCCAAGACCGCCAATGATAATCGCCTCAAAAGCAAAGATTAACCGTGTCGGACCAATCGACGGATCGAAATTCGCGCGAATTCCAAGAAAGACGCCGGCGACTGAGACGACGGCGAGTGAGATAGCCATCGCGACTCCGTAAAGATGCGCGTTATTTATTCCCATCAGCTGCGCAATCTGGCCATCATCGGATACGGCGCGGAGAGCACGTCCTAACGCAGTGCGAAATAACAGCAGTTGTAATCCGCCGATTACCAAGACCGCCACGATAAACATCAGGCAGGGTAGCGCTCCCATGGTCATTCCGAACGGCAAATCGATGTGCCAAGTCTCCAACGGGCCCGCGTGCAACCGCTGGCTGTCCGCTCTGAAGATCTGCAGCAATGCATTTTGTAAAAAAACGGAGAGACCGAACGAAACGAGGAGCGGAGGTAGGATGTCGTTGCCCAATGTGCGGTTAAATACGGCACGTTGCAGGCCGTAGCCTAGTACCGCCATCAATGGGACTACCAGCAGGAGAGAGAGTAGGGGGTGAATTGGAAAGTGAGTCGTTACCGTTAGCGCGAGAAACGCGGAAAGCAGAATGAGGTCTCCATGGGCAATATTAACCAGCCGCATCACGCCGAAAATGAGTGAGAGACCGGCAGCAAACAATGCGTACAACCCACCTAGAAGCACACCATCCAACAGAGTAGCAGGAAGATCCATCGGCTACACTCCGAAGTACGCCTTGGTAATTTGCTCTCTGCCAAGGTCAGATGGTCTCCCCTCCAGCACTACCCGCCCCTCCCGGAAACAGTAAACGCGATCGGCCACTGCCATGGCTTGTTTAACGTCCTGTTCCACCAAGATCACCGTTGTTTCATTTGCGGTAATCCTTTCCAATTGTTCGTAGATCTCCCTGATAACAATCGGCGCAAGCCCAAGGCTGATTTCGTCACACAATAACAGTTTGGGGTTAGCCATCAGGGCGCGACCGAGTGCAACCATTTGTTGTTGCCCACCCGAGAGTGCAGTTCCTGGCAAGATGCGCTTCTCTTTGAGAACAGGAAAAACGGTATAAACAGCGTCAAGGTTCCATGGTCCCTTACGCCTGCTATACGCTCCTATCGAGAGATTCTCTTCGACCGTTAAGGAGGGAAACAAACGCCGGCCTTCCGGAACTAATGACATCCCTTGGGCGATGATGCGATAGGCGGGCTTACCCCAAATTGCCTGGCCGTCGAAGCTGACCGTCTCGGCCTTTGTACGAACCAGTCCAACCAAGCTTTTCAAAAACGTAGATTTCCCGGCGCCATTCGAACCAATCACAGCAATTGTCTCTCCCGGTTCGATCTGGAAATCGATTCCAAAGAGCGCCTGGAAGTCACCGTAGAAGGCCATGAGACCACGGGTTTCGAGAAGCTTAAACGGCATCGCCTTCGGGTCCCATGTAAATATTTTTTACTGCCTGACTCCCCATCACCGTGCGCGGTTCACCGTCATCAATTTTTTTCCCGAAATTGATGACCACGAGACGGTCCACTACCGCAAGCAGGGCATGGACCACGTGTTCTATCCATATAATCGATACCCCACGCGACCGGATCCGAGTGATTTCTTCAACCAGCAGCCTGCACTCTTGCTCCGTCAATCCTCCAGCAATCTCGTCGAGCAAAAGCACCTTCGGGTTCGCGGCGAGAGCTCGCGCTAGCTCCAGTCTTTTGCGATCAAGCAACGTCAAGCTGCCAGCTCTAACATTCGCTTTTTCCAGCAGACCAGTCTCTTCGAGGATTTCAAGGCAGCGATGACTGACTTTCTTCTCGCTCTCTCCCTGGGCGAAAACGGCGCTGACTAAGAGATTCTCCAAGACCGACATCCCACCAAAAGGATGTGGAATCTGAAACGAGCGCGCAATACCTCGCCGGCAGCGCTCGAAGGCCCGTAGACGCGTGATTTCGGTTCCCGCCAAAAATATCTGGCCACGGTCGGCTACAGTGATGCCAGTGATAATATTAAACATCGTTGTCTTGCCCGAGCCATTCGGCCCAATCACCCCAAGCGCCTCTTCCGGGTTGAGATGCAGCGAAAGATTATCACTCGCCACCACAGCGCCGTATCGCTTTGAGACTCCCTGTAATTGTAAGATTGCGCTCACCGGAACAACTCCACTGCTGCCCAAATCCCCGCGAGTTGAGGACCAGAGAATCCTTGCCGGAATCCAAGACGGGCTTAGGTAAGGAGCCTCAGCTTGTCCTGGGTTGCAATGCCTGGCGCAGTCGTGTTTTCACAGATCACAAGTTCGAAGCTTTTCTCTTTCTTACGCCATTGACCTGCAACCAGGGGCGTCTTGCTCACATTTTTTACCGGTTTCCCCGACCACTTGATCGGCCCCACAATCGAGTTGTAATCCGTTGCCGTAATGGCCTCGAGAAGAGACGAAGGCTCACTCAGATTCTTCGTCCTTTTCAACACATCAATCGCGACTTCGAAGAGCGCGTGTTGGAACCCGATTGGCTGGGTCCATTGACGGCCGGTTGAACGCTCGTAAGCTTCGCACAACTCCTTAGCAGTTTGACCTGTCAGACCGGATTTAAACGGGTGACTAGGTGACCACCATATCTCAGACGAGAGACCGTCAGCCCGATCTCCAAGCGCGGTTACTGAAGCCGGGAATAGCAAGGCCTTCCCTACCGTTACAACCTTGGGCTTAAACCCTTGCTGCGCCGCCTGGTTCCAGAAAGTTGCAAAGTCCGGTGGGATTACTACGCCGGTAACGATCTCGACGCCGGCATTCTTGAACGCGGAGATCTGGGAGCCGAAATCATCGTTTACCGGTTGGAACCGTCCAGGATCTACGAGCTTATAACCTGCTTTCTGCAGATCAGGCGGAAAGCCGAGTTTGGCATCACCCCAGGCATTCCCGTCACCATCGTTCGGAAACAGAGCACCGACAACCTTGTTGGTCTCCACTGAGCCCCAAAGTGCGAAGAACGAAGCGATCACATCTTCAAGGCCCCAAAAAAAATGGTAGGTCCAGGTGAACCCTTTATCAGGTGTGCCATGCCGCCCAAAGAAATAGGGTTGCCACGGCGTAATGCTGGTAATACAGGGAACCTCGTTCGCTTCCGCCTGATCTGCGACCGGATTTGTCGTTTCCGGCGTGCCAGAGGCCACAATTAGATCCACTTTGTCTTTGAGGATCAGATCCGCCGCTACTTCTGATGCCCGGTTGGTTTTCGATTGGCTGTCTTTACTAATAATCTCGACCTGGTACGTCGATCCCCCATTGTTAATTCCTTTGGAAACAGCATTTCGAATCTGATCGAGAATAAAGGGGTCAGCCTCTGCAAAAGGGGCGAGAGCACCAGTCTGAGGGGTGACATGGCCGATCTTAATTACTTTGGAAGTAGCGGCTCTGGTAGTCGTGCCGCGAAGAATTATAGGAGCAGCAATTGCCGTTGCGCCGAGCGCTTTGATCAGGTCGCGACGGCGCCACAATCGATCCGAGGAGTTGGCGGGGCTCATGGTTCTGGGGAGTGGGGATACGTTCGTTAAACGAACGCATGTACGATAAACGCCACTTTGGGTCAACCAAACTAAACTGTCAATAGGAAATGGAATGGGAGCGTGTCCCGTGACCGCAGCACAAAGCCCTGGAGCTTCGATAATTCGGATAGAGGTTTTGAGAGCCACGAAGTGGCGAAAGGACTCAGACCGGTGTTCTAGCCCCGGGGATCGATAATAAGACGGTCCGCCCTAGCTGTCCGCGGTATCCTACAGATGGCCGAGACACGACGAGATGTTTTTGGCAGCCTTGCGCAAGGCCGGCAGGAACTGTTGCAGTAACTGGGCCTTCGTTGTTCGCGCCGCTTGCGTGCCGATGTTGATGGCCGCAACCGCTCTGCTTCCTCCGGAAAAAACCGGCACAGCTAACGACCGTAATCCTAGCTCCAGTTCCTGGTCAACCAAGGCGAAACCTTGTTTGGCAACCACATTGAGTTCCTTTCGTAACGCCTCCGGCTCGATGACCGTTTTTTCCGTGAAACGATCGAACTTAGCCGTCTTCAAATATTGTTGGAGCGCCTCGGCTGGAAGATGGGCCAACAGCACTCTGCCCATGGAAGTACAAAACGCCGGTAATCGGCTGCCGATCCCCAGCGACACAGACATGATGCGACGCGTTTGAACCCGAGCAACATAGACAATCTCCTGTCCATCCAGTACCGAGGCGGACGAAGATTCTTTGGTTTCTAACGTCACCTCTTCCAGAAATCTTTCCGCGAGTTTTGGTAGCGAGAACGAAGAGAGATAAGCGAATCCGAGATCGAGAATTTTCGCGGTGAGCCGAAAATACTTTCCGTCGGTGGTGACATATCCCAGTTCTGCGAGTGTATATAGGAAGCGGCGAACTACCGCTCGCGCTAGCCCGGTCTTTTCCGCGACTTCACTCAAGGTCATTGCGTCCGCTACCCGCATATTCGAACGGGCAACGCCGTCTCCGGCAGAGACGCCAAAAGCCTTAATAATTTCTAGTCCTCTAGCCAGAGAGACAACGAAGTCAGGTGACTCGGCAAAAGTGGGTGGAGCTGATGTCTTAGGCACTTGCAGATAATCCAGAGTTAGGAACGCATGATGACTACATCGTTCGGTATTCGAACGTTCCTGTCTCTTACCGAAAAGCCGAAGGCTGCGCAACTCGAAAACCGGAGTCCACCTGGGTCAAACATCTTGACATCACCATGGGTCGACGCTAGCGTCCGCACAAGTGTTCGGTGTACGAACACGCGCCGCTATGATGCACCCTGTTGCCCCCAACACCACCGCCGCCGATATCACTCAGGCCGCTCTCCGGTCTTTCGATCAGACCCCCGATTCGCGCGCCAAGCAACTGCTTCAGGCCGCAGTGAAACACCTCCATGCCTTCGCAACCGAGGTAGATTTGACCACGAACGAACTCATCAGGCTCGCCGAAATTCTGACTGCTGCCGGTAAAATCTCTGACGCCAGCCGGCACGAGTTTCTTCTCATGAGCGATGTGATGGGACTGACTATGGTCGTTGATTACAACACTAACCAGAAACCTGCCGGCGCTTTTGAAAGCAGTGTACTTGGGCCCTTCTACCGAGCGGATGCCCCCTGGATTGAAATGGGTGGCGATATTTGCCGGCAAAAGGACGTGGGGACCCCAACCTTTGTTTCAGGACGGGTCCTATCCACAGATGGTTCTCCCGTCGCCGGCGCTGTCTTGGACATCTGGCAAGTTCCTGCCAACGGGAGGTACGAGAATACCGACGCGTCCCAGGTCGAGTTCAATTGCCGCGGCCGGTTACGAGCGGCTGACGACGGCAGCTATCAGTTCTGGACGGTCAAACCGGTCCCTTACCCAATTCCAAAGGATGGGCCGGCTGGTCTAATCCTGGATGGCGCGCAGCGTCACAATATGAGGGCAGCTCATGTTCACATTATCGTTGAGGCGCCTGGGTACGAAAAAGTGATCAGCGAATTGTTTGTAGCCGGCGATCCGTATATCAACAGCGATGCCGTGTTCGGGGTGAAGGATTCTCTGGTCGTGGAGTTCGTCCGGCATGAATCATCCGAAGACGCAACTCGATACGGAAGGCCAGCCCCTTTCTATACCGTTAACTACGATTTTGTCTTGGTACCGGGCGCGAATCGCGACGAAGTCAAGTTTTCGGCCGGCCGCGCATAAAGGTGAGAAGTGAAAGGTGACAGGTGATTCGTGGCTCTGCCTTTCGAGCTGACTCGAATAATTTAGAAACGATGGCCAGAATTCTCTCATTAGCTGATGCGGTCGCAGAACTGGTTCACGATGGTGATCAGGTCGCTTGTGAGGGCTTCACACACTTAATCCCTTTTGCTGCCGGTCACGAGATTATCCGCCAAGGAAAGCGAAATCTAACGCTGGTACGGATGACGCCGGATCTAATTTACGATCAGATGATCGGGATGGGCGTCGCTAGTAAAATCGTGTTCTCCTGGGGTGGAAATCCCGGCGTAGGATCGCTTCACCGGTTACGGGATGCGATCGAGCGGCAATGGCCAAGAAGCTTGGCGGTCGAAGAGCTAAGCCACGCCGGCATGGTGCAGGCTTATATGGCAGGTGCTGCCGGGTTGCCCTTTGGGACTCTGCGCGGATTTACCGGGACAGATCTACCAAAAGTGAATGCTCGGATCAAATCGATCACCTGTCCGTTCACCGGTGAGAGTCTGGCGGCGATTCCGGCGATTCGACCAGACGTGGCTGTTATTCACGCTCAAAAAGCGGATCGACTAGGGAACGTCCTGATCTGGGGGATTATCGGGGTGCAGAAGGAAGCAGTCCTAGCGTCGAAACGTGCCCTTGTAACGGTGGAGGAGATAGTGGACAGGCTGGAGCCGCCGCCGAACGCGTGCGTACTGCCGAGCTGGGTTGTTTCTGCGGTCTGCCTCGTTCCGGGAGGCGCTTATCCTTCCTATGCCCAGGGGTATTACGACCGGGATAACCAGTTCTATCAACTATGGGATAAAATAAGCCGGTCGCGCGAGGAGTTCCTCCACTGGATGAAGGTCAACGTTTTGGCTGCATCCGGACCGGAAAATTTCAGGGAGAAATTTTCTAACCTGGAGAGGGTGGCGTAGACATATGGATTATTCCGCAGACGAAATCATGACGGTATCTGCAGCGCGAATGCTCCGAAACGGAGCCGTCTGTTTTGTGGGTATCGGATTACCATCGAAGGCCGCGAATCTAGCGCGACTGACTCATGCGCCCGAACTTGTTCTGATCTACGAGTCAGGCCCAATCGGCGCCAAACCATCGGTTTTGCCACTTTCGATCGGCGACGGCGAGCTTTGCACTACGGCGGACACGACAGTTTCAACGGCCGAGATTTTTACTTTCTGGTTACAAGGAGGAAAAATCGATGTCGGGTTTCTTGGAGCCGCGCAGATCGATCGTTTCGCCAATATCAATACCACCGTCATCGGTGATTATAATCGTCCAACCGTCCGATTACCGGGCGCTGGTGGCGCCCCCGAGATAGCGGGTTCGGCCGGCGAAGTTTTTATTGTGTTAAGACAGACGCAGAAGACCTTCGTTGACCAGCTCGACTTCGTCACCTCAGTGGGGCACGGACAAGGAGGCGATTATAGGAAACGGATCGGCTTGCTGGGTGGCGGCCCAGCCGCGGTCATAACCGACCTCGGAATTCTTCGTCCGCATCCAACGTCTAAAGAATTAACCCTCACTAACATCCACCCTGGTGTGGCCGTCGACCAGGTTCGGGCCATGACCGGGTGGAGCCTCAGTTTCTCTTCGAATCTGGAAATAACGCCCGCACCAACGACCGAAGAGCTCACGGTTTTGCGCGATCTAGAAGAACGCACGGCGACAGCGCATGGAGCAACACCCGTTTGAAACCATTTTGTTAAATCGGTTAAGAAGCTGAAGAACACCCCCTGAACAACATGAAAGATATAGCCACACCAGTGGAAGACCAAACAGCGGTTAAGGAGAGGTCCGCACAACCATCGATACCACTAACCGGACAGGAGTATCTCGAAAGCCTTAATGACGGACGTGAGGTTTGGATCTACGGAGAGAAAGTCAAGGATGTAACCAAGCACCCGGCCTTTCGCAATTCGTGCCGGATGATCGCTCGGTTGTACAACGCGCTGCATGACCCGGCGAAGAAAGAAGTACTAACTATGCCGACGGAAGACGGCGGCTTTACCCACCGTTTCTATCGCGCACCCCGAAATGTAGAAGAACAAGTCGCCAGCCGGGATGCCATTGCCGAATGGGCGCGAACGACGTACGGCTGGATGGGGCGATCGCCTGACTATAAGGCCTCCTTCCTAGCCACACTGGGAGCAAACAACGATTTTTACAAACCGTTTCACGAGAATGCCAAGCGTTGGTATTACAAGGCGCAGGAGAAGACATACTTCTTAAACCACGCGATCATTCATCCACCGGTCGATAGGGATAAAGCTCCGGACGAAGTGGGTGACGTTTATGTCCATGTCGACGAGGAAACCGATGGCGGACTCATTGTTAGCGGCGCAAAGGTGGTTGCGACCGGGTCGGCACTTACCCACTACAGCTTTATTGCTCATCATGGCGCCGTTCCTCTGCAGACAAAGAAGTTTGCCATTGTGTTTGCTATTCCGACCAGTGCGCCGGGTCTGAAATTTATTTGTCGCGGCTCATACGAATACGCAGCGAATCTCGTTGGAAGTCCGTTTGATTATCCACTCTCCAGCCGGTTAGATGAGAATGATGCGATTCTCGTTTTGGATCGCGCTTTTGTACCCTGGGAAGATGTTTTCATCTACGGGGATGTCGAGACTGCGAACAATTTCTTCCCTAAGACCGGATTTATTCCGCGATTCTTGATGCATGGCTGTACTCGGCTCGCGGTTAAACTCGATTTCATTACCGGGCTTCTCCTCATGGCGGTCGAAGCGACCGGCTGAAAGGATTACCGTAGCGTCCAAGCCAATATCGGCGAGGTAATCGCGTGGCGGAACTGTTTCTGGGGGTTAAGCGAAGCCATGGCGCGCAACGCGAAGCCGTGGACCGAAGGAACGGTGCTGCCGGATACAGCAGCGGCGCAGGCCTATCAGATTCTTTCTACCGAGGCTTATCCTGCCATCCGCCATTTGATCGAAAAAACCGTGGCAAGCGGTCTCATTTATATGAATTCGCATGCAGCCGATTTCAACGTACCTGAACTGCGTCCCTATCTTGACCGGTTCGTCCGCGGCTCCAACGGTTATACCTCCGAACAACGCGTTAAGTTGATGAAGATGTTGTGGGACGCGATCGGGAGTGAATTTGGTTCCCGGCACGAACTATATGAAGTGAATTACACCGGTAACCACGAAGATATTCGTCGGCAGGCTTTGTCCTATCTGAATGCGAGCGGGATAGCCGATGAATTAAAGGCTTTTGCTGAGTCGGCCATGGCTGAATACGATTTGAATGGTTGGACGGTGTCGGATCTGATCACGCCGGGAGATGTAAACGTGATTAGCCGAAAGTGAGGAATGGACCGGTCTTACTTGCAAGGTCGACAGGTGTAAGGCCGAGGAGAGTATAGATGTGAATTCACTATGCAGCTTCTCTATAAAATAGAGGACCTGGCGTCGGTGCCTGGTCCAGTGTACTTGGCGATCGGTGTATTCGATGGGATACACATCGGACATCAGGCGGTGATTGGCGGAGCAGTCCGCAGTGCAAGACAGAACGCCGGCAGGGCTGTAGTGATCACATTCGATCCCCACCCTATCCGGGTATTAAGGCCAGAAAAAGCGCCTCGCATTTTGATGACTCCTGCTAACAAGAGGCGTGCAGTCGAAGAGCTCGGCGTGGACGCAATGTTGACTATTTCGTTCACCCCCGAATTTTCGAAGATCTCTGCAGAGCGCTTCGTAGAAAGACTCTTTCAAAGTGCGAACAGCCTTCGCGAAATTTGGATTGGTGAAGGGTGGCGTTTTGGGGCTAACCGCGCTGGCGGGATAAGCTTTCTTGAATCGGTTGCGCAGCGTTTTGGGATTAAAGTGAACGCGGTGCCGGCCGTTTTGGTCCACGATCAAGTTGTTAGCAGTTCATGGATTCGGGCAGCGATGGAGGAAGACCAGGTGGACCAAGCAGCGCTCTTGCTCGGAAGACCGTTTGCGCTCGAGTATTTGCGCCCCACCGGCAAGGTGAGCGGACCTTGTGAACAGGCCGCTCGGGCTCTGCTGTGGGCCAAATTGATGCTCGATATGGATAGACGGTTTGAGGATCGAGGATCGTTTAGCGACCTAGTTTTTTAAGAGCATGTCTCATTTAGAATCCATCGTCCCCCTGCTCTTTAGGCAGGCGTTGGGTCAATGGGCCAGCGGCGTAACCGTCGTGACCACTTTACGGGAAAGCGTACCGCATGGGATGACGGCGAGTTCGTTTAGTTCGCTTTCATTGGACCCGCCGCTTGTACTAGTTTCAGTGGATCAACGTGCCCGGCTGCATCAATTACTACCTGAGACCGGCAGGTACGGCGTTAGCATCCTCGCCAAAGGTCAAGATCTGCTTTCCAACCACTTTGCGGGTCGACCAAATGACAGCCTGCAAATCCCATGGATACAGGCCGAAGGCCTGCCTTTTCTTGACGGAGCGCTGGCGCATTTGGCGTGCGATGTGTTTAGCGCGATTCCAGGTGGCGATCACATTATTTATATTGGACGCATCACTCATGCCCAAGTCTGGCCGAATCGCGAACCGCTAGTATATCACAGTGGAAAATACTGCACCCTTGGTGCTTCCTAAGGAGAGTAAATGAACGATGTATTTATCTGCGATGCGATACGAACTCCGTTTGGGCGTTATGGCGGAGCGCTAGCTTCAATCCGAGCCGACGATTTGGCCGCAATCCCGATTCGCGCACTGATCGACCGAAATCCTAACGTCGATTGGGAAGCGGTCGATGATGTGATCTTCGGCTGCGCCAATCAAGCCGGTGAAGACAACCGCAACGTTGGCCGAATGGCTCTTTTGTTGGCGGGATTACCAGAGACTGTGCCTGGGACAACGGTTAACCGGCTTTGCGGATCCAGCCTGGACGCAATTGCGATTGGCGCGCGAGCAATTAAATCCGGAGAAGCTGATCTAATAGTCGCGGGTGGGGTCGAGAGTATGTCGCGCGCGCCGTTTGTTCTGGCCAAAGCCGACGCTGCCTTTAGCCGGAACGCGGAAATTTACGATACCACCATCGGGTGGCGGTTTGTGAACCCGCGGATGCAAAAGCTTTACGGAATCGATTCGATGCCGGAAACCGCCGAAAATGTGGCTGAACAGTTTCAAGTGAGCCGCCAGGATCAAGATGCGTTTGCGTTACGCAGCCATCAACGCTGGGCGGCTGCTCATCAAACCGGGTTCTTTAATCGTCAGCTGGTTCCGGTGGAGATCAGGCAGAAGAAAAGCGAATCCGCCATGGTCACTACGGATGAACATCCCAGGCCGGACACAACCCTCGAGGCATTGGCGAATCTGCGAACTGTCGTGAAGTCGAATGGTACGGTAACAGCGGGAAATGCATCTGGTATCAACGATGGAGCTGGCGCGGTCCTACTGGTGTCCGAAAAGGCACTGGTAAAGTATCGGTTAACGCCACGTGCTCGCGTCGTCGCATCTGCTACGGCAGGAATTGAACCGAGAATCATGGGGATGGCGCCGGTCCCGGCCACGCGAAAAGTACTAAGCCTCGCTAACTTGGAGCTGTCGCAAATGGATGTCATCGAATTGAACGAGGCGTTCGCGGCTCAAGCGTTGGCGGTGATGCGGCAGCTCGGTTTACCGGATGATGCCCCTCATGTTAATCCGAATGGAGGCGCCATCGCTATCGGACATCCGTTGGGAGCCAGCGGGGTTCGTCTAGCCACTGCCGCCGTCAACCAACTCGAAGTCACGAGCGGACGGTATGCGCTTTGCATGATGTGCATCGGCGTTGGTCAAGGGATCGCCATGATCCTCGAAAACTGTGTGGGATTTGTAGAAGAAGTTTCCGAGGAAGATGCGGAGTACGAGATTCAGCCCGACGAAGAAGACCTCATCGAGGTCACCCCGGCGGCACGGAGGGGTGCGCTGACCGTCGAGGCAAAAAGTAAGTCCAAGGGCGTGGGCACAAAAAAGTAATCAGTAATCAGTAAGTCAGTAATCAGTACTGAGTGTTTCTCGGCCTTCTTCCGAACTGATTACTGACACACTGATTACTGATTACTTTTTGCGCCACCTCTACACATCAGCGAAAAACCCACCGATTGCCCCACCCATTGACACCGAGCCGCGGCCGCGTTTGGTAGACGTTGAATGTCAGGGAAGGGAGAGCACACGGACCAGGATGTCTGATTGTTTCGAAGACGTTATCGCCGCGGGAGAACCCGCGCGTAGCCGTCCAAATTTAACCGCCTTCATTGTCTGTTTGGGATGTGTGGTCGTTTTGCTCGACATCTCGATCGTCAACGTGGCCCTCGAACCGATTGCTCTCGGACTTGGCGGCAGGCTCAGCGATCTACAATGGATTGTCGATGCCTATACGGTAGCATTTGCTAGTTTTCTGCTGAGCGCCGGTACTGCAGGTGACCGGTTCGGGAATAAACAAGTTTTTGCGATCGGATTTCTTTTATTCACGATCGCCTCGGTCGTTTGTGGCGCGGCTGGTAACCTGCCGGCATTGATCGGAGCGAGAGTTGTTCAGGGGATCGGCGCCGCCCTGATTATCCCCTGTTCGCTCACCTTATTGAATCATGCCTACGATAATCCTATCCAGCGGACAAAGGCGTTCGGTTGGTGGGCCGGCAGTGGCGGAGCTTCGGTCGCTGCCGGGCCGTTAATTGGAGGCTTTCTCGTCCACACTTTCGGTTGGCGGAGTATTTTTTATGTCAATCTGCCTATTGGTCTAGCGGCCGTTTTCTTAACCAGTCGTTTCATTCATAACGAGCAGCCTCGTCCTGGACAGAAAATTGATTTGGCAGGCCAGCTACTCAGTCTGTTCGCGCTGGGTTCGCTGACCACGGTATTAATCGAAGGAACTAATTGGGGCTGGCTTTCGCCAGGAGTCATCGGGTTAAGCGCTGCCGCCGTCGGGTTCTCAGTCCTGTTTCTGGTGGTTGAGCGGCGACAGTCTCAGCCGATGCTCCCGCTCACGCTTTTCCGATCTACCCAGTTCACAGCAGCAACCCTGCTTGGTTTGCTCCTGAGTTTCTCCTTCTATGGCATAATCTTTACGCTCAGCCTCTATTTTCAACAGGCTCGACATTTCACTCCTTTACAAACCGGCTTTGCTTTCTTGCCAGTAACCGGTCTGTTGACCGTGATGAACGTTTTTTCCGGCAAGCTTGGCGCCATTCGCGGATTGCGTTTTCCCATCGTCACCGGTTTCGTCGTCGCCGGGGTAGGTTTCTTTTGGTTAGGACTGTCTACTAACGCATCCGTTAGCTATACCGGTTTGCTCCTTCCCTTACTATGTGTTGGCGCTGGGGTACCCCTTATTTTGCCGCCTCTGACCACGGTTGTATTAGCATCCGTAGATCGAGCCCAAGTTGGTCTGGCCTCAGCCACTTTAAATACCGGGCGTCAGATTGGCGCCGCCGCCGGCGTCGCGGTCTTAGGATCATTGCTCAAGGCCGCACCCAGCTTGGTCGCTGGCTTTCGCTGGGGTATGATCATTTCCAGCGTCATCTATCTTATCGGGACGGTCCTGACGCTGCGCTTTATCTCCAGGGACTCAAATTTGCGAACAGAAGTTAACGGCGACGGCGAAATGGTTTAAGATTTTGCGCAAAACAATACCAACCGCGAATGGACGCGAATGAACGCGAATAATACCGGATACGTCACCGGAACACGGATCGTGGCCGCGTTTAAGTTTTTATTCGCGTCTATTCGCGTGCATTCGCGGTTAGCCTATCTGCGTGGGCCGGCCGATTAGATATCATCCACAGATTCCGCAGATTACACAGATTTCTTGAAGGGTTGAACATGATCTGGGAGCTGGAGACGCGTGACGAAAGGAAGCGGTTTCACTCAACCTCTCGCATTAATCCGCCCCAAACCAAAATCTGCGTAATCTGTGTAATCTGCGGATTATTTTATCTGCGTTCATCTGCGGTTGGTCTTGGATTTGATTCGGTGGCTGCGGTTAAGTTTTAATTCGCGCCTATTCGCGTGCATTCGCGGTTACCCTATCTGCGGTTCCGTCCTACATCGCCCAGCGAGGCAACGTCCGCGAGGCGACTGTTAAGGCGCGATCTAATTTGCGGCAATTTGGGTCGAATCGCTCGACCAACTTCCAGAACCGGCCGGAATGGTTCAACTCTTTCGTATGGCAGAGTTCGTGTAGCAGCACATAAGTGGCGATCTCCGGCGCCACAAATAATAAGCGTGCGTTAAGACTAATATTGCCTCTTCTGGAACAACTGCCCCAGCGGGTTTTTTGCAGCCTCACGGTTAGTCGAGCATATTTGAGCTGAGTTCTTTCGCTCAGTTGTTGAAGCCAAACGTCAAATGCTTTTTCAGCTCGGGCTATCAACCAGGCCCGTAATATCGTCTGCCAGCTACTGTCGCGCAGATCCCCACGAAGATGCAGATGGCAAAGCGGTCGCTCTTGTAACTTGAGCCGGTCTCCCATCCTGTGCTCCTGAGTGATTGTCCAGGTCTCGGCAACTGCCGGTAATGAAATTGTCGTCGGAGGCGTTCGCAATTCCTGGCTGGCGGCCAGTTGATCATCGCAAAGTTTCTTCAGGGCTCGTTCGATCCAGACCCGATTCTTGGCCAAGACTTCAGGGATATGCCGGCGGGCAGCGGCGGATGGAACAACCACCTCTAAGCCGTGTGTGACCGTCACTCGCAAGATGATTCGTTTTGCCCGCCGATTTTCACGTACCCGGTACCGTGGCATCTCTGCGAACGGCAGAAAGAGCTGGTCTGGTACACGCATCGAAGCTTTCAGGGACAACTGGTTAGCGCCTTCACCGGGATGCTCAATTTACGGGCGTTACCTCAGCTAAAAATTTTAAAAGTATTTCGTTAAACTCATGCGGGCGTTCAACGTTACCGATGTGCGCAGCTTCGGTCAGGACTTCTAATCGGGCGTTTTTGATCTTGGATTGGATTGCCCGCGAAACGCTCTCCGGAAACGCTGGATCAAGCTCACCCGGTATGAGCAAGGTTGGCGCGGCAATCCGGGAAAGCCTATCTAGCGTATCGAGTCCCTGGATCGCCTGGCACCCGGTGATAAACCCGGCCGGCGACGTCTTTCGATAGAGCGTCCTTACCCACTCGACCGTCGCGGGCGCTCTGCTCACAAACTGTGGGGTAAACCATCTGCCAATGCTACCTTCGACCTGAGTTTCGATTCCGCCTTCGTTCACCCGAGCAATCCGTTCTTCAAAGATTTTCTTTCCTGCCTCGTTGGTCTGAGCTCCCGTACTGCAAAGGACCAATGCTTGCAGCCGGTCCGGATAGAGCAACGCGAAATGCTGAGCGATCATGCCGCCGATTGAAAGCCCCACAAAAGTTATCCGGCCGATGTGCGTATGGTCGAGAAGCTCAGCCAGATCGGCAGCCAGATCGTCGAACGAATCCTGCCCGACTGGAGGATCGCTTTCGCCGTGACCAGGAATATCGTAGACTAGCACCCGAAATTTTGGGGTTAATAGCGGGAGCTGGTAGCCCCAGATCTCGCTACTGGATCCTAAGGCGTGACCAAGCACAACTACCGGAGCATCCTCCGATCCGAGCAAGTGGTAAGCGATGTTTCTTCCTCTAATCTCCGTCTTTTGTTTCATCGGTTGCGGTTCGTTGCACGGTTCCGGCGCTGACGGTCCGGCAGAGAGCGATTCACGTCAATATAAGGTGGCGTAACCGTCGGACTATCCCTAAGGGATTTAATGGACCGAGCCCGTGGTTTTACCCATAAGCGTTAATAGAAGGCTGCAGGCCGTGGAGCGTGCCTCGCTTGCGAGGCCGTGGTCAGCAAGGGAACATCGTGATGCACACCCCATTTTTGTCAGCGCTCTATTGGCGACGTCTGCCTCTCGCACCCAAGAGCGCAGCCAGACGATGTTCCTGCCCCCATCCTCAGCCCTGCTTGCCACGGCCTCGCAAGCGAGGCGCGCTCCAAGACGTGATCCATTCCGGGTTAAACTCCCCGGCTATGTTTATCTAATCCCTAAGAGTGAGCTTCCTTCAGTTGACGCAGATTGGCATCTACCGGAACGTTCTAGGCGTTCCGAATTGTCGGGCTTCGGGTTCATGCTTACAGTGTGCCTTGCCTTATCTGGATCACAGATTAGCGGCAGGCTCGGTAACATGCCCGTCAGGCGAGGTTCGGAACCATTTCTTTTCGGTTACTGAGACCGGTGAAAATAAGACAGCTGAAAAAATCGTTTAAATGGAGCTTATCGAGATGGAAACTATAAGATGCGAAAATGTTCCCGTTCCCCTAGGACGGGTGGGACTGGGAACCTGGGCGATCGGCGGTTGGATGTGGGGAGGCTCCGATGAAGCGGAATGTATCCAAACCATTCATCGCGCCGTCGATTCCGGTATCAATCTCATCGACACGGCGCCGGTATATGGCTTTGGGCGATCTGAAGAGATTGTTGGTAAAGCGCTGGCCGAGGGCGGGCGACGAGACCGCGCGGTTTTAGCCACAAAGGTCACCCTAGAGTGGACCGAGGACGGCAACGTTTACCGCAACTCAACTCCAGACCGGATTCGGAAAGAGATCGATGACTCACTTCGCCGGCTCAAGACCGATCGCATCGATATTTACCAGATCCACTGGCCTGATCCGCTCGTTCCCATTGAAGAGACCGCCGCCGCGTTACTGGATCTCAAAAAACAGGGGAAAGTTTTGGCTCTGGGCGTTAGCAATTATTCACCGGACCAGATGGACCGTTGGCGCAAGATTGCTCCTCTGCACACAACCCAGCCTCCTTACAACATTTTCGAGCGCGAGATCGAGGCTGATGTCTTGCCCTATTCTTTGGAGCACAAGTTGATCGTGCTTTCCTACGGCGCGATTTGCCGGGGCTTGTTATCCGGGAAGGTGACAGCGGATCGAAAATTCGAGGGTGACGACTTGAGAAACAAGGATCCTAAGTTCCAGCCGCCGAGGCTGAACCAATATCTTGCCGCCATTGATCGGCTCAGTGCTTACGCTAAACGAAAATATGGCCGGAGCATTTTATCCTTCGCAGTACGATGGATTCTTGATCGCGGAGACACGATGACTGCTTTATGGGGCGCTCGCTCTGCCAAGCAATTGGATGCTGTTTCAGAAGCATTTGGCTGGAAGTTGGATTCGGAGGATTACAAGCAAGTCGACAAAATCCTGGCCGAGACAATTAAAGATCCAGTCGGCCCTGAGTTTATGGCGCCGCCAAGTCGAACGCCGTGAACGCCGCGATCGCCGACATCGCCGTGAACTCGACGCCTCCGCCCAGCGGCACGCTAGACCAGTTCTCTGCGATCTGGTTTTCCCAAAATCAGGACCGGGGATTTCTTTTCCTTTACACCGTCTAACCTCCGTGGAGAATTTACTTGGGGCCGCTTTCGGTCGCTCACGGCGATGGCGGCGTTCACGGCGATGACGGCGTTGTAAATGAACTGGGACGAACTCTATCAAGCAAAAGATACGCCTTGGGAAAAAGGAGCTCCAGCCCCTCCTCTATTAGAGTGGTTGCAGAAACGCGGTCCATTAGAGGGAGAAGTGCTGGTGCCTGGGTGCGGTTACGGACATGATGTTCGAGCCATCGCCGCGGCTTCGCCTGAGAGTGCGGTGGTCGGCATCGATATTGCCGCGACTGCTCTCCAAGAAGCCCTGAAATATCCTGGTTCCGGTCGGGAAGTGTTCCAATTCGCCGATATCTTTGTGTTAGCTGCATCGTTACAGAACCGGTTCGATTGGGTTTTTGAACACACCTGTTTCTGCGCGATTCAGCCGGAACGACGCCCGGATTACGTGAGAATGGCGGTTTCAGCCTTGAAACCGAATGCACGATTCTTGGCGATCTTCTATTTGAATCCGTGGGATACCGACGACGAAATGCCGGAGGGCGGTGGTCCGCCGTTCGGTGTAACCAAGGAGGAGCTGGACAGTCTGTTCGGTGCTCACTTTGATCTGGTCGAGGAACTGAAACCAACGACCGCTTATCCGGGACGCGAAGGCCGGGAAGTTGTGAGGCTACTGCGGAAGAAACGTGTGCGCGTATCGGCGTGATCGTAATCGTCGTCGTCGTCGTCCTCGTCCTCGAAGGCCGTGCTTGGTTCCCGCGTCTTTGAAAATGCTCGCCCGTCCTCCCTGCTGCGATCGATCCGAACTCACGCATACGATAGGGCCTTGCAAATTTTCTCGAGGACGAGAACGATTTCAGCGGACACGCCGACACGCCGGCTACGTCCCATAAAGCCGGTCACCGTAATCTCCCACGCCGGGCAAAATGTATTTTCGCGAGTCAAGCTCCCGATCAAGAGTAGCCGCGAAAATCGAGATCGACTGATCCACAGCTTCAACGGCTTTCACTCCTTCCGGTGCGGCTACTACACACACGACCGAGATGTTCTGTCCGCCGTTCTCTTGAACCAGCCGGATAGTTTGTACTGCGGAACCACCGGTTGCCAGCATTGGATCCAAAACCAGGACATGCCGTCCGGCTAACGGGGGAAGTTTGCAATAGTAGTTCCGAGCGACCGCTGTCTGATGGTCACGCTCCAATCCGACGTAACCGATACTGACATTCGGAAAGAGGTCAGTGTACGGCTGGATGAGACCGATAGCCGCTCTCAAGATAGGAACCAAGACCAGAGAATCGCTAAAAACCTGCCCCTGATAAGTTTCTAACGGCGTTTCAATCGTCGCCTCTTTCGTCGGTAGATCTCGAGTCGATTCCAAGGCAAGCAACAAACCGATTTGGTAGGTCAATGTCCTGAACGTGACCGGTTTGGTGGTCCGGTCGCGTAGATGCGTAAGGATATGCGCACCAAGTGGGTGTTTAAGCAGGTGGAGCATCAGGTGGAGGAGAATACAGGAGCTAGGAGCCTTAGGAATAGCAAATAGCAAATCGCTGATAGCAAAAAGGCGCTCATTCAGCTGGCTGCGTCCGTTAGTGGTTGAAAATTTGCAGCAGAGCGCAGAATCTCGCCTTATGTCCGATTCTGTCTCATCTCCGGGGGCGACCGCCGCCGCCGATCAACCTCGCGGGAAATATCGCACCGTCCCGGATCAACAACTGACGACGATGCCTTCCGGCGTTCCTAACATTATCGGGAATGAGGCCGCAGAACGATTCAGTTTTTATGGGATGAGGGCCATCCTCATCGTATTCATGACTTCCTATCTCATGAATGCCGCCGGCCAGCGAGCGGTGATGGGTGAGGACGAAGCATCAGGCTGGTTTCATCAATTCGTTTCGGCGGTTTATTGGATGCCGGTATTCGGTGCGCTGCTTTCCGACGGAATACTGGGTAAATATCGAACCATTTTTTTTATCTCAATAGTCTATTGCCTTGGCCATTTAGCGCTGGCCTTAAATGACACCAGGCTCGGTCTTTTCCTAGGCTTAAGCCTGATCGCAATAGGCGCTGGCGGAATAAAGCCCTGTGTCTCCGCGAATGTAGGCGACCAATTCGGTCGAGGGAACCAGCATTTGATGTCCAAGGTTTTCGGGTGGTTCTATCTCTCCATTAACCTGGGTTCTATCTTTTCGACCTGGCTTTGCCCACTTCTCTTGAACGATCCGAAGTTTGGCGCCCATTTCGCCTTTGGTCTCCCAGGCGTTCTGATGTTGATTGCAGCGATCGTATTTTGGATGGGCCGGAAAAAGTTTGTGCATATTCCGGCTGGTGGCTTCGGATTCGTTCGAGAACTCTTCAGCAAAGAGGGTATCCTCGTTTTACTACGACTCGCGCTGGTTTATGCTTTTGTAGCCGTGTTCTGGGCGTTATGGGACCAAAGCTCAGGCGGCGAATGGACATTGCAAGCCACCAAGCTCGATCTTCACGTGTTGTGGTGGCCCGTCTATCCGGAACAGGTACAAATCTTAAATCCGATTCTGATCCTGATTTTAGTGCCGATCTTTAACTACGGGATTTATCCTCTCATTGACCGCGTATTTCCGCTGACTCCGCTGCGTAAGATTGGCATTGGGCTTTTCCTGACGGCCGCTTCGTTTGTTGTGCTTTGGTGGATTCAAATTCAAGTCGATGCCGGCAGTAAACCTAACGTCCTCTGGCAACTGCCGGGCTACATCCTTCTAACCGCCGGCGAAGTACTGGTATCGATCACCGGTTTGGAATTCTCTTATACGCAAGCCCCGAAGAAGATGAAAAGTGCCGTCATGGCGCTTTGGTTATTCGCGGTCAGTGTCGGTAACCAGGTCACGTCGTTGATCGACTTCGCTAAACCAAACCTGAAAGCGATCGGGATTAACCTCGAAGGAGCCAATCATTACGCTTTCTTCACCTTTTTCATGTTAGTCACGGCACTACTATTTGTTTTCGTCTCCCGATTCTACCGCGGCAAAACCTACATCCAAGGAGCCGAAGAAGAGCAACTAGCCACCGCCGAAACCCTCAGCAGCTAGAAGACCAACCGCAGATGAACGCAGATTGGGATATTGAACCGCGAATGAACGCGAATAGACACAAAAGTTTTTTTAAGAATATTCCCCGTCTCCGGATTCACAGGGGCGAGTTCTAACAAACCGCTCCCACTCTAGTTTGGCGTGGCCGAAATTGAGGATTATACCGACGGGTAAGCGGGTGATCTTCAAGTAATTCAGCATCTGACCTCTTTCATGGTCGGAGATTTTCTCGATCACCTTTGTATCCACGATGATCTGGTTTAGGACGACTAGCGATTAGAACACAACATAAATATGTATTCAATATCTGCTTTCGCCGAGATCTGACAACCATCCTCCACCTCACTCACCCCTTAAGGCCCATTTTATTCGCGTCTATTCGCGGTTCCCTTCGCGTCCATTCGCGGTTGGTTTTGTCTGGCGATGCAGTCTCTTCCTGCCCAGAATAGGCCTATGAGACAAACGATCTGGTTGGTGATCCTTCTTGGTTTCGTTAGTTGTGCCCACCACGAGGTCACTGAACAGATCTCTGTCGCCGGGCATGCGGTGATCACTTTCAGACGCATCGGGAATCAGTTCGTCAACGCTGAGAACGATCGGTTTGCCGTAGTGGAAGCGGGGCTAACCACTTATCGAACCGAAGGAAAAAATTTTGTGCGCTGGCAGTTCGCGATCCGGCCGAAACCCGCCGCTCAGCTTGCAGTTGTCGAAGTCGAAGACGTGACTGGCCGACGCCCATCGTTGCTCATCAGAGACGAACATCCCCAGATCGAAGAGCTACAGTGGACACAACAGACCCCGCTGATTCGAGCAACGCCTGCCTTGGTAGCTTGGCTTTTTAGTCCCGAGGACAGCACCCGCGTGTTCCGAATCACTGTTACTGAACCGGACAGAAAGCGGTCCTCCGTCTATCAAGTCACTCGCTATAATGCGGATGCGAAGAAAAAATTTCGGATCATGATGGGACCGGAGCTGCAAAGGCCGTCGCTGCGCGAATAGCCAATAGCCGATAGCCTATAGCCAAGGTAAGGACCAGCTGAACGACGTAGCCGCCGGTGGTCCTCAGAGCGCGCTGGAATCGGCAATTAAGGCGACTTATTGGCTATTGGCTATTGGCTATTCGCGAAGCGCGCTCGTTGACAACAGTCACCAACCTTCTGAGATTCCGCTAATGCGCGACGGCGAATTTTTCGTTCAGGAACCTACGGTCTTTGCCTTCATTGATGAAGTTCATTCGGTTCTGGAGCGAGAGTCTGATATTCCTAAACGTCTCGCCAGTTTACGGCGGCCGTATCAGAAGCTGTTGGAAGACACATCGTGGTTGCCGGAAGAGTTTCGACAGATCAACCCCAAGAGCGGGATGGGCGGAGAGATAGCATCGTGGCTGTTGTACCAGAACTCGGAGAAAGATCTGTCGCTTTTCAGCTTGGTCGTCCCTCCCGGCGTGACCACCCCCATTCATAATCATCTAGCCTGGGGCTTGGTCGGACTTTACCTGGGAGAACAAGAGGAAGAAGAATTCGAGGTCGAACATCACGATCACTTACAAGCGGGCGCCCATGTGCGGATGAATCGACGTTTTCTCCGGGTTTTAAAGCCAGGAGAATTTTACGAGCTGATACCGCCTTACAACGACGTTCACCGGGTCAAAACCATCTCGCCCGAGCCGTCGATCAGCCTACATCTGCTCGCCAACGATACCGGATGTGTCGTTCGACAGAAATTCGATCTCGCCACCGGTCATGTTGATGCATTTCGATCAGGGTGGAGCAACAGGCCTTGTCCTGACTCTGTGGCTGACGGACATTAGGCACAATCCCTTACCAGCCATGCCCTTAAATGTATTCCCCCTCAAAGCAGCAAATCTGAAATCATTCCCACCGGAGGTGGGTAAACCGACCTACAACCGGAAAGAAGTTGGCCAGTCGATATGTCACGTGGGTGTCGGCGGTTTTCATCGAGCACACCAAGCCGTCTATGCCGACGATCTCTTGCAACAAGGTGGAAACCCGGAATGGGGCATATGCGGGATCGGACTGCTACCGCATGATATCCGGATCCGGGATGTCCTTCGAGATCAAGATTACCTTTACGCCGTAGTAGAGCGAGAGCTGGGGCATGATCAGGCCCGGATCATCGGCGCTATTGTCAACTTTTTGTATGCCCCGGAGAATCGGGAGATCGTCCTGGAGAAGTTAGCCGCGCCGGAGACCAAAATCGTTTCGATGACCATTACCGAAGGCGGTTACTATTTGAATCAAGCTACCGGCGAATTCGACGATCAGCATCCGGACATAAAACACGATCTGGAGCAGCCGGAGCAGCCGGACTGCTCGTTTGGTTACATAATAGAAGCCTTAAATCGGCGCCGCCAGCGTGGCCAACCTCCGTTCACGGTAATGTCGTGCGATAACGTCCAGGGCAACGGAGACGTCGCTAAAAGGATGTTACTGGCTTTTGCCGAGCTTCGCGATCCGGCGATCCGGAACTGGTTGGAAAAGAACGGAGCGTTTCCCAACAGCATGGTGGACCGAATCACGCCAGCCACTACCGATGCGCATCGCGCATTTGTGCGGGAAAACTTTGGTATCGATGACGCTTGGCCGGTCGTACCAGAGGCGTTCCGCCAATGGGTAATCGAGGATCATTTCCTTCATGGACGTCCCGCTTGGGAACAAGCGGGCGCGGAAATGACTTCCGATGTCTTGCCCTATGAGAAAATGAAAATGCGGCTGTTGAACGCGAGTCATCAGACCATGTGCTACATCGGGTTGTTAGTGGGATATGAATATGCCGACGAAGCCATGGCCGATGCCGAGATCGTTCGCTTGGTGCAGCGCATGATGGACGAAGAAGTAACTCCGATTTTGGATCCGGTGCCCGGAATCGATCTAGAAGACTACAAACGAACGCTGATCCGTCGATTCTCAAACCCGGCCATAAAAGACACGTTGCTCCGGTTGGCGACAGAAGGGTCGGCACGCATACCGAAGTTTATTCTTCCATCGATCGTCGAAAGCCTGAGCGCAGGCACACCGAATCGGCTCCTGATTTTTACGGTCGCCACCTGGTTCCGCTATCTAACCGGAACCGATGACCGCGGTCGCGAGCTGCCGATTATCGATCCGCTAAAAGATCGTCTGCAAGAACGGGCCCGGAAAGGGAAAGAAAACCCAGGTCCATTGTTGGAAATCAGTGAGCTATTTCCGGCCGCTTTAACGGAGTCTTCTGTGTTCGTGAACGAATTGAAAGAGGCACTACGGTATCTTTACGGTGAAGGGGCAAAGGCCGCACTGAAAAGGTACGTAGAGGCGTAGAGGCGCGGATTCGGCGAATGGGCGTATCGGCGTCGTCGCGGAGACGCTCATAAGTCTCATTGGTCCCATAAGTCTCATTCGCCGTTTCGCCCACTCGCCCGCTCGCCCACTCGCCCATTCGCCCATTCGCTGTGGCGGGCCCTCAATCTCGAGGACGAGGACGACGACGAGGACGAGGACGAGTATTGTTTAAGCCGCCTGGCTCAATTTGGTTGTCGAAGGAGGATTTGCACCGAGGGAGGCGACATCACGGCAGGGACTTTTTTTCTGAACTTTACCAGCTGAGCGCCTTGGTTCAGCGCGATATCAAGAATTTCTTCTCCCCGACACTCGAAAAAGGGCCAATTGGCTTGCGGTGTTCCTTGGCTGAAGGCGATAGCCAGCCGTCCCCCGGAAGCGAGCAATCCTAGGAGACAGGCGATTGCCGGTGCTCTCTCGCTAGGAGCAAGATGCATCCACATCGCGTTCGCCAAGATGAAATCGAATTGAGATTTTCTAGCAGAAACCTTGGTGAGCTCGGGTAACCTATCGTCAATCCATTCAATATCTTGGCAACGGCCAAGCTGCCTGGCATAAGCTGCCATTCGCGTAGATGGTTCTACTGCGACCACTGTATGACCGAGCGAGCTAAGCCAGGCGGCATCTCGGCCTGACCCAGCGCCCACATCAAGAACCCGTGCTGGTGACCTCGGCAAATCCTTTCGCAGCCAAGCATTCGCGTCAGTAGCCCGGATCGATTCGTGACGCTCCACCACGGATTCAGCGTGCAGGTTATACCATTCGATTGAATCAAGCACCAGGCCAGCAGAGGGGACCATGCTTAAAGATATAATGATGTTTTTGAGACGGGCAACGCCAGGAAGGCGAAAGGGCGAGTGGGCGAAACGGCGTACGGGCGAGAGGCTATCCGCCCGGCGCTTGATTGCCCAGTCGCCGGCTCGCCGTTTCGCCCACTCGCCCTTTCGCCTTCCCAGCCCGACATTGACAAGCCGAGGACTCAGCAGACGTTGTTGGACAACCCCATCAGAACCTATGAACCCAAAAAATACGGCAGTAGTCCTTATTGAATTCCAGAATGATTTCACCACCGAGGGCGGAAAGCTTCACGATGCTGTGAAGTCGGTGATGGATACGACCGGGATGTTAAAAAACACTAGAGCGACGGTCGATGAAGCCCGAAAAGCAGGCGCTACCATTGTTCATGTTCCGATCCAATTCGCGCCTGATTTCCGGGAGATCAGTAATTCTCCTTACGGTATCCTCAAAGGATGCAAGGACGGCGAGACTTTCCAGAAAGGTACCTGGGGAGCCGAAATTGTTGATTCTTTGCAACCGCAATCGAACGATATCGTGGTCGAAGGCAAACGGGGACTGGATGGGTTTGCTACGACCAATCTCGATTTCATTCTGCGCAGCCGAAAGATCGAGAACGTGGCGATTGCCGGGTTCCTAACCAATTGCTGTGTTGAATCAACGATGCGGACCGCCTACGAACTGGGGTACAATGTGGTCACGCTGAAAGATTGCGCCGCCACGGTTAGCGAGGAGGCGCATCAAAACGCGATTGAACATGATTTCCCCATGTTCTCGCATCCGCTCACTCACGATGAGTTTCTAGCCGAACTCACCGGCAAGAAGGCGGAGGTTGCCGCGTCTTAGCGAAACGGCGATGCGGCGATGCGGCGGCCGAGCGTATCGGCACAGGAGCGAGTCGATATTCTGTCGCGCCTAATGGATGTTATTCAGTCCCATCCATGTCTCACGGTGGGCAACACGCTGAATCGCCGTGTCGCCCATTCGCCCCATCGCCGTTTCGCCCTTTCGCCCACTCGCCCCTTCGCTCCCCATTACTTTCACCCAAAGCCGGCAATTACCAGAAGCGCCAGGAGCACCGTTGCGGCGAAGATGAACAGCAGCAAGGTGTCCGCGAGCGGATCCGGTAAGCGGATGTAACGGCGTCTCTGCTCCGCTGCTAGGCGAACCGTTTCTTCTAGCCCAAGTAGTCGGGTCTCGGCTTCGGTTTCTTTTAATAAAGCGCGCCGGGCGGTGAAGAAATCGATGATTTTTTCACTTGGCAAATCGGAGCCGGCGGCCTTTTTCGAGGTCGTGGCACTTTCAGGCTGTTCCGTAGTGATCATCGAAGTCGTAGCGATGAATGGGCAGAGGCAGAGCCCCTGCTCGAGTTATAGTTTGGTTGTGATTCACCGTGAGCGCGCTTAGCGCGACTCAGGGTTGACCGAAGGAAATACGCCGCGACTGCGGCGGACAGGCGTCAGAACCGGATTTACGGCTTGGCAGTCCCGATCTGGGGCAAACCGACCATGTGACGCTGCACGCGGAACCCTTTAATGCGCGTGTTGATCATGATTTGCCTCCTTTTTAGAGAGGTCAAGAGTAAACCAGAAGAGCGTGTACTTCGCAACCGAAATTTAGCGATTTAATTAAATAGCGCCTTCAACCTGTTCAGTAGTGACCTCAAAATGTTCTAGCGAATGCTTTCCAAATGCCATGGTAATCGGTACGTCGCCGGCATCGCGACCACGACCGATCACGACTCGACCAATCCGCCGAGCATTGTGGCGGGCATCAAAAGTGTACCAGCGTTGCCCCAGAAAAACCTCGAACCAAGCACTGAAATCCATCGGACCGGGGCTAGGTGGTACCCCGATATCGCCTAGATAACCGGTTACATAACGCGCCGGTAAATTCAGGCAACGGCACAACGTGATCGCCAAATGGGTGAAGTCGCGGCACACACCAACCCGTTCCCGAAAAGCTTCCAAAGCGGTCCGGTTGGCTCTCGCTTGCATGTAGTCGAACCGGATATGCTGATGGACAAAGTCACAGATCGCTCGCACGCGCGGCCAGCCCGGCAGCGTTGACGCAAAAGTCGACCAGGCGAAGTCGAGCAGCTCGCTATCCACTTCGCAATACCGGCTCGGAAGAACGAAAGCCAGGGTATCCAGCGGCAACAAAGTAACATCAGGCTGGCTGGCGTTGGGAACCGAAGGGTCCGGTTCGCCCGAATCCCGTATAATCGTGTCATTAAGGAAGCGGATGACACCGGCAGGCGCGTTCACCCGGCCGCAGTGATTCCCGTATCCATCAAAATACTCTTCCACACGCAAACTCGGTTCAATGCGGAAGGTCTCCGGGGTCACCAGATCCGAAGTCCGGGAAGGATGAACGTGCAGTACGTAAATGACGGCAGTGGGAGCCGAGAGCCCGAGCGCGATATTGTAACCGAGTTTGATAGAGATCACACCGTCACGTCCTTTTCTCCCCATCGAAGCATACATCGCGCCAGCAGCTTAGCCCCAATTAACAAGGCGGCCTCGTTAAGATTGAAAGTAGCAGTGTGCAGCGGTGTTATCTCGGTGTGGGGAAAAGCCACGCCCAAGGTCAACATACAACCTGGCACTTTAACGACGTAATCGGCGAAGTCCTCACCACCAAGGCTCGGCGGATCATTAGAAATAACGTTGTTTTGACCCAGGAACTCGCGCGCCACGTGAGCGCATGCCTTCGCCGTTTTTTCGTCGTTCACCATCCCGTTCAAAAGATTCTTGAAGGTTACTTTTATTTCGGTTTTGAAAGCCTGAGCGGTCGCCTGTGCAAGTCGTTCCAGATTCGCACTAGCCTCCGCGGCCACTTCGCGGCGAAGAGCGCGGATGGTTCCCTTCAACGTAACCAGATCCGGGATCACATTGCTAGTGTAGCCGCCCTGGATCATCCCGACCGTTACCACAAAAGGATCCCGGGCGTCGGCGCTGCGAGGCAAGGCCTGATAAATTAGTGTGACCAGATGCGCTGCGGCCGCGATCGGATCGATAGTGGCGTAGGGTCGAGCGGCGTGTCCGCCTCGCCCGCGAACGTCGATGACAAAATCGCGGCAGAACGCGGTCCGCGGTCCGGGCGTAATCCCGGCTTTGCCAAGTTGTCGATTTGGATCGACATGCAACGCCAAGATGCCATCAACGTTTTCGAGTGCGCCGGCCTGCACCAACTGGTGAGCACCTTGACCTTCTTCTTCGGAAGGCTGGAAGATGGCACGCCAAGAAAATGGCAGATTGCTTTCCTGTTTCAGTGCAAGAACGGTGGTTAAAAGCATGGCCGAATGCGCGTCGTGACCGCAGGCGTGCATGACCCCTGGATTACTCGAACGATAAGGGACATCGTTCTCTTCCTGGATGGGCAATGCATCGATGTCGGCTCGGAGCGCCACCACCGGGGCCGCTGGATCGGGCGACCGAATGATCTCACCAATGATCCCGCAACCGTTGGCCTCTAGTCGGTGAGGAATATCCGCCTTAGTCAAGACCTGGCTGATGAAATGGGCGGTGCCCGTTTCGTGGCCACTCAGTTCTGGATGCTGATGAAAATGGCGTCGAAACGCGATGAGTTGTGGTTCCGCTTGTTCCAGGCGCCGATCTAGGCGGTGAAGTACCTCTGTCGATTGCTGGTTCATCCGATAAATCAGGAATTTACTGCGAGACACCCAATGACCCAAGGATTTCGTGGGGGGTAGGATTCCTATATCGTAATCGTCCTCGTCGTCGAAAGCGGGGTTGGTAGGGCGAGGCTCCCGAATCGCCTTATGATCGGACCAGAGCCGCTAATGACCCGCTGCCGCACGGTGCCGAGACGTCTATCAGCACGCCGAGCCGTGGCCCACCGCGCGTGACCACGGCTCGGCGCACGTATCGGCCTAGCATAACGACGTCTGCCGCCCAACGCATTACCTTCGCGAAAGATCCAAGGTCGTTCAGGAGCCTCGCCGCACCAGCCCACGATTAGGACATTGACGCTGGCGCCAATCCCATTTCTTCTTTTGGCAGACATCTTTGCAATGGAACCTGCATCTGAACCATCTCGATTTGAGATAGCGGAACGGGCGGTGGAACTCAGGGCCGACTCTAAGAGATTGGCAGAGCTCACGGACAACGGAGCCGAGTTCATCCCGGTGTGGCGCGGTCTAAATCTCTTTGCTCAAAATGGCCAGGGAAGTCCGATTCTTCTTTCTGGTTCCAAAGTCAAACATCTGCCAAATCCGATCTTCCTCGGTTTACGGCCGGACGGTGTTGGACTGTTTGCTGTGAATGTGGCCGATGCAGAATCGCCGGAAGCAGCTTTGCGCGGCATCAGTCTGGACGGAGATGAGGCCGTGTTTGTTCAGCTTCGCGAGTTCAAGGGATCGTTAACCCCCGAAGAACGCAGTACTTTACTTTATGCGAGGGCGTTGCTGCATTGGCACGACACGCAGAGATTTTGCAGCTTCTGCGGGAGTCCAACCGTTGCTACCGAAGGCGGCCACGTGATGGTGTGCACAAACCCCGACTGCGGGCGCCAGTATTTTCCCAGGAGTGATCCTGCCACGATCATGCTGGTTCATCGGCCTGGTTTTTGTTTGCTAGGAAGACAACCAAGCTGGCCCGAGGGAATTTATTCGACATTGGCTGGCTTTGTTGAAGCCGGAGAAAGCGCCGAACAAGCGGTGGTCCGGGAAGTGAAAGAAGAGAGCGGGATCGAGATCCATAACCTGCGCTATTTCAGTTCTCAGCCGTGGCCATTCCCTCAGTCCCTGATGTTAGGGTTTTTCGCCGAAGCCGCCACGACCGAGATCGTTTGCGGCAGCGAACTAGCCGACGTGCGTTGGTTCAGTGTCGAAGAAACTCGACGTCTGCTAGAGCGGCTTTCTACGCGGTTCCCGCACCTGGACACGATTGCCCGACGATTGATCCGGGCCTGGTTACAGACGCAAATAGAGGAGTAAAAGGAGTACGAGGAGTACAAGGAGAGGAGTCAGGAGCCAGAATCCAGGAGTTAGGAGGCGTGAGGAGCGTGGGCGTGTCATTGCAAACTGGGGAGAGCCGCCACACCCACATGGAGCTTAGAATACGCCCCAGACCTCCTGACTCCTGGATTCTGGATTCTGGCTCCTCTCCTTGTACTCCTTGAACTCCTTGTACTCCTCCCTTTGCGTGACATTCTTCTGTAATCAAGTTGTGAAAGAGAAGATCATTCTATCCACTGTGAGCGCTTGGGAGCTTGGGGATCGATTCGAATCGACGCAGGCGCAGAAGAACGATGCGTTGCGTGAAGCGAAGGTAGCCAAGCTGGACGGAGACCTCAGCGAGAATGCTCCGTACCAGGCCGCCAAAGAAAAGTTTCGGACCATGGGTCGCATACAAAGACGATTGACCCACGAGATGGATCAACTCCTAGCTCAGGGACATCGTCTGGTTGATCCGCTGACTTGGGTGAACGACGACGTTCCCGAGGAGGTTGAGCTAGGTGCGGTGGTGGTGATCGATCTTGATCGCGAACGAGAGAAATTCCTGATCGGAGGTGCTCGCGATCATCATATCCCCAACGAAGGTGATATTCTTCCGATTCCTTATAGCTCCCCGCTAGGCCATGCGTTGATGGGGAAGCATGAAAAAGACAGCTTTACGGTCACCATTCGGGAAGCGGTTCGCAGCGTAAGCATCTATTCCATTCGCCGGCCGACACGAGATGAGATCTTGGCCATCTTTCCGGCGTTAAAGGAAGGATGATCGGCCCGCACGAGCCCCGATTCCGAAACCAATGATCAGGATGGCGGTGATGGCAAATCCGGGAGACCTGAGAAGGGAGCGGAGAGTTTGGCGCATTGTGAAAGTAATCAGTAATCAATAATCAGGTCAGAAGTCAGGAGTCAGGAGTCAGAATCTAGGAGTTAGGAGTCTTTCCTTTTTTGCGATCTTTGCGCCTTCTTGCGGCTATTTGAATTCCGTCTTTCCTTTGCGCCTTTGCGTGAGTTTTTTTTGTTCTTGGCTATTGGCTATCGGCTATTGGTCATTCGCGCGATGCGCGCTATAATACCCGGACGAGCGGGAGCTCGTTACACCAGGTTCTCCGGATTCAGCGCCTTTAATTCTTCAAGGACAAATTTACCGTCTTTGCGGACCAGCTTGTCGTCGAAATAGATTTCGCCGCCGCCGTACTCCGGACGCTGAATGCAGACCAGATCCCAGTGAACTTGGCTGCGGTTGCCATTATCGGCTTCCTCGTAGGCTTGTCCTGGTGTGAAATGGAATGAGCCGGCTATTTTTTCATCGAACAGGATGTCGCGCATCGGTTCCAGAATATACGGGTTGAACCCGAGAGCGAACTCTCCGATGAAGCGAGCTCCTTCATCGGTGTCCAGAATCTCATTGATCCGAGTAGGATTGCTGCCGGTGGCATTGACTATTCGCCCGTGTTTAAACCCGAGTTTGATCGAATCGAAGGCGCTACCCTGATAAATGGTTGGCGCGTTAAATTGGATCTGACCTTGAACCGAGTCCCGCACCGGACAAGTAAAGACCTCTCCATCGGGGATATTATGTTTTCCACTGCAGGAGATCGTCGGAATACCCCGAATGCTAAAGTTCAGATCAGTACCCTGACCGACGATGCGAACCCGGTCGGTATTGTTCAGGAGAGCGGCTAACGGTTTCATGGCCGCTTCCATCTTGGAATAGTTCAAAGTACAGACTCGAAAAAAGAAATCCTCAAAGGCTTCCGTGCTCATTCCCGCCATCTGCGCCATGGAGGGTGTAGGCCAGCGTAATACCACCCACTTGGTCTTGTTGACACGCTGGTCCAGCACCGGCTTCAAGAGCTTCATGGCCAGCTTCATCCGTTCCGGCGGGACATCAGAATGTTCGGTAACATTGTGGCTCCCGCGCACCGCGATATAAGCGCTGATCCCCTTCATTCTGACCATCTCGTATTCCGCGATTAGCTGATATTGGCTCTCCTCAGCCCCGCGAAGTAGTTCCCGGTTCACGATGTGGCTTTGCAGGTTAGCTAAAGGGATACCGCCTTTCTCGCGTACCTTCCGAATGAGAGAAACTATGATCTCCGGAGGCGCGTCAAAAGTATCAATGAGCACTTTTTCTCCGCTTTGTAGACGGGTAGAAAACCCTGTCAGCACCTCAGCTAACTGATCGTAACGCGGGTCGAACATAGGAATTAGATGAACTGGGATTCGGTTAGACTTACTTTCAGAAAGTGGTACTGCAACTGAAAACGCCGGTTTTTAACATGTTAGGCAAGATCGTGCCTGAGGCCGAGGCGGCCATCATCCGAAAAACTCACGCGCCGGAGCGAATCGTTTTTACCAATGGTTGCTTCGATCTTCTCCACGTCGGCCATGTTCGTTACTTAACCGCAGCAAAACAACTGGGAGATATTCTGGTGGTCGGATTAAATAGCGATGCTTCGGTCCGCCAACTCAAAGGAGCCGACCGACCGATTAACCCGGAGGCCGATCGCGCCGAAATTTTAGCCGCGCTAACGGTGGTGGACTATGTCCTGATCTTTGCGGACATGCGGGTGAACCGATTGATCACCATCCTGCGACCCGATTTGTATGTTAAAGGCGGTGATTATTCCGTGGACAGCCTGGACCGCGGTGAGGTTGATGCGCTACGGTCAGTAGGCGCCGAGATTAAGATTTTGCCGCTTGTGCCCGGGCGATCGACGACGCGATTGATCGAAGCTATTCAGAAAACATGAACAAGCGACTAAAGCTTGGGGTTCTTGGTTCGGGTAAAGGCTCCAATTTCAAAGCCATGATGGAGCGAATTATTGACGGCAAACTGCCTGCCGAGGTTCGCCTCGTGATTTCGGATGTGCCGGATGCTGGCATTCTTTCTTATGCCCGCGACTTCCAGGTACCAGCTCTTTTCGTTAACCCTGGCAAGTTTAGGACTCGGCTAGAAACCGAAGTCGAACAGGACATTGTGCGGCTGCTGCAGGAGGCCGGAGTCGAGCTAGTGGTTCTGGCCGGTTTCATGCGCGTCCTTAAGGAACCGCTGCTGAAAGCGTTTCCCAAGTCGATTATCAATATTCATCCCTCCTTATTGCCTAAGTACAAAGGGTTAGAGGCCTGGAAACAGGCTTTGGAGGCGGGAGAAAAGGTTACCGGCTGTACCGTTCACTATGTGGAGGCAGCGGTTGATGCAGGTCACATCCTCGGCCAACGACAAGTGGAAATCAGGCCGGATGACACTCCTGCGTCTTTACACGCCAGGATCCAAGAAGCCGAACACGATCTTTTGCCCGAAGTGGTCCGGCAAATCGCGGCGGGTAGGGCAGGCACGGGGAAAAGGAGCTAGGAGCTCCTTTTCATCCTCCCACCTTGCATTTTGGCGGATGGTATCTCAACTTGACGGGGTTATGAAGAAAATCGAGGCGATCGTTAAGCCCTTCAAAATGGAGGACGTCAAAGAAGCCTTGACGGAGATCGGCATTGAAGGAATGACCGTCAGCGAAGTAAAAGGCTTCGGACGCCAAAAGGGCCACACTGAGATTTATCGGGGCAGCGAGTACACCGTCGATTTTTTACCGAAAGTGAAATTTGAGATTGTCGTTTCTGACGATCGTGTACAGCGGACGGTCGAGACCATCGTGCAAACGGCGCGGACCGGCAAAATTGGTGATGGCAAGGTCTTCGTCATTTCGATCGAAGAGGTGATTCGCATCCGAACCGAGGAACGAGGAGAGGCCGCGGTTTGAGCGTTCTCAATAGGACTTGGACCAAAATGGCGAGTGATCCTGGCGCTTCGAGCCGGCCGAGTCGGAGGGTTTCAGGATTCAAGCATCACCGGACTCTATCGCCCGCACACGCCAGGTTCGGTCTGGCTTGGCTATGGATGAAGTGACCACCGTTTCTCCCGACCTGCAGGCTTCATTGCTTTGCGAAGATGTCAGGCAGGAAGTTAACGGCATGCAGACCCTGGTCGGCATCATCAATATGATCCCCGCCAGAGTCCTGCCCGTCGCTATTTTGAAGTTGTGTGTCTGGACTCGTTGGTCCGGTGGGATCGGTCGTTTCCGCCAAGTTTCCCGGATCCTGGGCGCTGATGAAGAGCAAGTATTGGCTGAATCCCAGATCGAGTTCGAATTAAAAGAAATGGAGAGCCATGTCACGAACGTGAATCTGTTCACGGGCGTGCAGTTCCAGCGATATGGTTTGCACTACGTGGAAATCCTATTGGAGAATGAATTGCGGCTACGCTACCCCGTTCCGGTAGTCAAAGTGTGAGCATCGCCGACATCGGATCCTAGTCTTTTAATGATGTATTGAACACCGTAGAATCCCCTCCTCCCCATGAGCAATACGATTGAGTCGCACCTGGTAGAAACACGCGTCTTTAAGCCATCCGATACGTTTGTTCAGCACGCTTCGATCCCGAGCTTGGAGCAATATCGGGATCTTTATCAGCAGTCGATCCAGGATCCGGAAAGTTTCTGGGGCAAACAGGCCACCGAACTGCTCCTCTGGCGACAAAAATGGGATACGGTCCTGAAATGGGAAGCTCCCTTTGCCCAGTGGTTTGTTGGCGGCAAACTGAACCTATCTGAAAATTGCTTGGACCGCCATCTAAACGGCCCGAGACGGAATAAGGCCGCCATAATCTGGGAAGGGGAGCCCGGAGAAGTGCGGACCCTGACCTATCAACAATTACATAGCGAAGTTTGTAAATTCGCGAACGTCTTAAAACGCAATCGGGTGCAAAAAGGGGATCGGGTTATCATTTACCTGCCGATGACCCCGGAAGCGGCGATCGCGATGTTAGCGTGTGCTCGCATCGGAGCGGTGCATTCCGTCGTGTTCGGCGGATTCAGTTCAGAGGCGATCAAGGACCGGTTAAACGATTCACAGGCAAAACTCGTGATCACCGCAGACGGCGGTTATCGTCGAGGCGCCATCGTTCCTTTGAAAAAGAACGTGGATGAAGCGCTCAAAGAAAACCCTTTGGTTGAGAAAGTGATCGTCTTCCGCCGGGCCAATAACGACATTTCGATCAAAGAAGGACGGGATGTCTGGTGGCACCGCGAGATGGAATATGTCGATGCGCGTTGCGAGCCGGAAGCGCTCGATTCAGAGGATCCCTTGTACATTCTTTATACCAGCGGCTCGACGGGCAAACCCAAAGGCATACTCCACACCACTGGTGGTTATCTGCTGGGCGTTACTATCACCACCAAATACGTGTTCGATCTTCACGAAGACGATCTTTACTGGTGTTCAGCTGATATTGGCTGGGTCACCGGCCATAGCTATGTGGTTTACGGGCCGCTCAGCACTGGGGCTACCACCTTCATGTATGAGGGCGCTCCCAATTGGCCGGAGTTGGATCGGTTCTGGAAGCTAATCGAGAAGTACGCCATCACCGTTTTCTACACCGCTCCGACCGCGATTCGGGCGTTTATTCGGTGGGGAGACGCCTATCCTAAGGGACATGATCTTTCCTCGCTTCGGCTATTAGGAACCGTCGGTGAACCAATAAATCCCGAAGCTTGGATCTGGTATCGGACGGTGATTGGCGGCGACCGTTGTCCTATCGTCGATACCTGGTGGCAAACGGAGACGGGTGGAATCATGATCACCCCACTGCCGGGCGCTATTCCGACCAAGCCGGGAAGCGCCACTTTGCCATTCTTCGGTGTCGATGCGGCCGTGGTCGATGAAACCGGCAAAGAAGTGCCGCCCAATGTCGGCGGTAAACTGATTATCCGGAAACCGTGGCCTTCAATGTTGAGAACGATTTGGGGCGATAAAGCGCGCTATGAGAAACAGTACTGGTCTGATTTTCCGGGGTTCTACGTCACCGGCGACGGTGCCAGGCGAGATGAAGACGGCTATTTCTGGATCGTAGGTAGGATCGACGACGTTCTGAATGTCGCCGGTCATCGGTTGGGCACTTCCGAAATTGAAAGCGCATTGGTCAGCCATCCGAGTGTCGCCGAGGCCGCTGTCGTCGGAAGACCAGATGAGTTGAAAGGACAAGCCGTTGTCGCGTTTGTGACGTTAAAGCAAGGAGCGAGTGCCTTGCCCGAACTGCGCGATCAACTTCGGCAACACGTCGCCACAATGATCGGCGCTATCGCCAGACCCGACGATGTCAGATTTGCCGAGGCTTTACCGAAAACTCGCAGCGGGAAAATCATGCGGCGCCTCCTGAAAGAAATTGCCGCAGGCGGCCAGGTGACGGGTGATACTACGACGTTAGAGGATCTCAGCGTCCTGGCAACATTGCGCGGGTCGGAAGAGTAGCTGGCTAGAAGTCTGCGCCAGCGAGCTGGTAATCCAGGGGCCAGCTACGGATGGGACCTATGCGACTTATGGCCGCCATTGGACGGCAGGTCGCTGACGGCAGAGCCCAACCTTTCACCTATCACTTTTCACCTGCCCTAGCCCCGGCCTTGCCCGATGCCACTCGGTGCTCTGTTCATAGGCGCTCGCCACGCGGAACATCGTGGCTTCATTGAGCGCTTTTCCGAGAATTTGCAGGCCGATGGGTAATTTTTTGCCTTCCACGTCGGCGAACCCGCACGGGATGCTGATTCCGCAAATGCCGGCCATATTTGCGGCTAAAGTGAAGATATCCGCGAGGTACATTTGAAGAGGGTCGCCAGTCCGCTCACCCAATTTGAATGCCGGTGTTGGGGAAGTCGGGCACAGGATCGCATCAACTTTGGCAAAAGCCTCATCGAAATCGCGCCGGATCAACGTTCTCACTTTTTGAGCCCGAAGATAGTAGGCGTCATAATATCCGGAGCTCAGCGCATAAGTTCCCAGAATAATGCGCCGTTTTACTTCCTGGCCAAAACCTTCTTCGCGAGTCTTGCCGTAGTGATCTAGCAGCCCGGTGATGCCCTCCGCTCGATAACCGTAGCGAACCCCATCAAATCTGGCGAGGTTTGCTGAGGCCTCAGCCGGCGCGATGATGTAATAGGTGCTGAGCGCATACTCGGTGTGCGGGAGGGATATATCGACAATCTTCGCTCCGAGCTTTTCGTAACGCGCGACCGCCGCACGCACGGCTTCCTCAACTTGGGGATCCAGACCTTTGATAAAATATTCTTTGGGCAGACCGAGCGTGAGATTTTTTACCCCTTTCTCTAGATCCGCGGTGTAGTCCGGGACCGGCTCGTCTAACGCGGTTGAATCACACGGGTCAACGCCGCTAATCACATTCATGAGAAGCGCAGCGTCCCGGACATCTTTGGTTAGGGGTCCGATTTGGTCCAGGGATGAAGCAAACGCCACTAAACCATACCGGGACACTCGCCCGTAAGTCGGTTTAACACCCACGCAACCACAGAGGGCGGCTGGTTGCCGTATGGAACCGCCGGTATCAGAGCCCAGCGCAGCCAACGCCTCGTCGGCGGCTACTACCGCCGCGGAGCCTCCGCTCGAGCCACCGGGGGTTCGTTCCGGATCCCAAGGGTTGGTGCTCGGGCCAAATGCAGAATTTTCGGTAGACGATCCCATGGCAAATTCATCCATGTTGGTTCGTCCGAAAGGGATAGCGCCGGCTGCTCGCAGCCTTTCGATCACGGTGGCGTCGTAAGGGGCGACATATCCTTGCAAGATCTTAGAGGCGCACCCACAAGGGTGGCCCTTTACGCTAACGACATCCTTGATCGCGATGGGAATGCCTCCCAAAGGAAGGGAGATGTCTGCCTGTTCCGCCTCTTCCAAAGCACGCTCCGGATCAAACGATAAGAAACCGTGGATCGTGCCGTCGACCTGCTCGATTCGCCTGATCAGCGCCTCTACAATTTCTTTCGGCGATACCTCTTTTCTCCGGAGCAGGTCCTGAGCTTCGTGAACGGTCAATGAGAATAGTGCCACGTTTATTCCACCACTTTGGTCACGATAAACAATCCTTGAGCTTGGCGAGGCGCGTTTGCTAGCGCGGCTTCCCGATCAAGTCCCGGGCGTGTCTTGTCTTCCCGAAAGATGTTGTAGATAGGAAAGCTATGAGCAGTCGGTTCGACCGCGCTGACATCTAGCTGATTCAGCTTCTCGACATGCTCCAACACATGACCGAGCTGCGACTCGAAAGTGGCAATTTCAGCAGCGGTCAACTTTATGCGGGCTAGCTCAGCCATGTATCGCACATCGAATTTTGTCGCGTTCATCAGAAGTCTTAACGAATAGAACGCCCTGATAACGCCGTCAACGCCCTAGCAACGCCGGGATCGCCGGGATCGCCGGGATCGCCGTCAACGGTATCGAAGTACTCGCCAAGCTCGAAAAAGAGTTGCGTGATCTCACGGGTAAGCCTGCCTGCCCGACGAAGCTTCCGGTTCGCAGCCGCGAACGGATCCGTTATGGTCGTTCCCGGCGTTGACGGCGATCACGGCGATCCCGGCGTTATAAGTGGTTCATCAGCTGCATAACGAGGTACACCACGATACTGCCTGCACCTAATACAGCGACGACTAGGACGACCAGACGGAGCCGGGCGGCACGGCGTTGGGCCCGGCGCGGCCTTGGGGGTCTATCGATCAAGACATCGGATTGATGCCGGACATCCTCGAGAATGTCTGGTGAATCAAGAGGACTTCGCCGAACGGAGGCACGCTCTATCCGTTCCTGACGTTCCCGTTCCAACCGTTCCTCAGCCAGCTTGGGTGCATCAGCAATGACCTTTTGGAGCTCGGCCATTTGCTTGCGCAACTCTTCCTCTTGCTTAGCCAGCTGTTCCTTTTGAGAATCGAGCGGCGTTGAACCGAATTGCTTGCGATGCATCACCTGGCAAAAGCAGCGTGAGCGATGAAGAGGATTGCCAACACCACTAGCCCAAAAATGATGAGAGGCAATGTAAATGCTAGCCCTCTCTTAAACCACGTGACAAAGCCTCCGTCGTCTCCCGAGTATTCCGCAAAATCAGATCCCCCCATCGGTTCCAGAACCTCGCTCTCCGATTCTGCGTTTATTTTAGTAATCGACTTTGAGTATTCAGCTCTGGCATCGTCCACCGCACTCAGAGCTTTGCTCAATTCCCGATGTAAATCGCCGTTGTTCCAGCTCTTCGGGTTAATCCGCTCAAGCGAATGCAGGTGTTGGGTGAAAGCGTTGGCCGACGATTTTAGCTGTTCGACCCGCTTCTCGGTTTCATAGGTCTGGCGCTCAATCACGACCAGAGATCGGCTTAGTTTTTCGATCATCTCCGAGCGCCCTTTCTCCAACTCGTCCTGCTTTCGACTGAGCTCTTCCAGTTCGCGCTTCTGTCGCTCGATCGCTTCCTGCTGGCGTTTCAAGTGCAGAAGCTGTTCTTGAGCCCGTTGAACCTTATCATCGAGTTCATCCGGCGAAGGTGGGTCGCCGTTCGAGAGATCAAGGAACGGCTCTTTCGTACTTTCCGACATCCAGAGAACATATCCGAGAAATGCCGCCTTCGCGACCGGAAAACCTTGGTGTCAAGGGTATAGAACGCAATCTTCGGGTGGGGTCGACGCCATCGTCCTCGTCCTCGTCGTCGTCCTCGTCCTCGATTGTTGGGGCGTGAACGAAGGCAAGAGGGCGAAATTACATAGGTCACATAAGTCCCATGAGTCCCATTCGTTATTATTGCCCCAGCGGAACGAACACACCTCACACTCCCACCCCCCTGTTCGAGGACAGCTTGCCGCGCCGTAGGCTTGGCGAAGGCGGGAGGACGAGGACGATTTCGTGACGCCCACACGCCGATACGCCGATACGCGCACACGCAAATCACCGACCCGGCAAAGCCTGAAAGACAAAACCTTTCAGATATTCGGTCTCAGGAAGATGCGGCAAAATCGGATGATCGAGTGGCTGCGACAACGATTTGAGCCAGCGCAGATGTCTTTTGGCATCGACGCTGGCATCGACGACGACGTCCAATAAGGCAGCTTGAGTGACATGATGTGAACAAGAAAAAGTGACTAACAAGCCTTGTGGCGCCAGGAGTTGGATCGCGCGCAAATGAATCTCTTTATAGCCTCGCCGCGCGCTTTCTAACGTCTCACGTGATCGGGTAAACGAAGGCGGATCTAAAATAATCAAGTCGTAGGTTCCTTGCCGGACGACCTGGGCAGCCAGAAAATCGAAAACATTTTCCGTATGAACCGAGAGCGAGACGTGGTTCAGCCGCGCGTTTGTTTCAATCCCGGCAGCGAGCGGTTCGCTGATTTCTACCGCTGTAACCGACTCCGCACCGTTCTTCGCGCAAGCAATGGCAAAGGCGCCTTGGTTCGCGAAGCAATCGAGTACCCGTTTCCCGGGCGCGAGTAGAGCGACCTCACGGTAGTTATCAATTTGATCCAGATAGAATCCGGTTTTTTGTCCGCTCAGAAGTTCCAACTCGAAATCCATGCCTGCGATGCGCATGTTCAGCCTCGGCGGTACTTCTCCTTTGAGAACACCGGTCATCAGTTCCAAGCCTTCAGCCCGGCGCACTGGAACATCATTCCTTTCGATAATCGAGGTCGGCGAAAATAGGGTGTCGAGGGCCTGAACGACCAAGTCTTTCCGTTGATCCATCGCCAGGGTCAGCGTCTGTATTACGAAATTACCGTCGTACCGATCCACAATCAGCCCGGGAAGACCGTCACTCTCGCTCCAAACTATTCGTCCCGGGTCGCGATCTAGCGTCCATTGCCGGCGAACTTCATGTGCTTGACCGATGCGCCGGGTAAAGAAGTCCAGATCCAGTTTTTCTCGGCGGCGTGAAAATCGGCGCGCCACGATTTGCGATCGCGGATTATAAATGGCGCTGCCCAACATCCGATCCCGCCCATCTTTCAGCGAGACGATAGAACCTGGCTCCGGGTCACCGAATACCTTTAGTACCTCGGTATTAAATACCCAGTCATGCCCGTGAAAAATGCGCGCCCGTGGCCGGACGACAATGCCTGCCATCGAATCAAACTAATAGCCGCAAAAAGGCACAAAAAACGCAAAAAAAGACAAAAACGGTAGGCAAGTCTCGGCGCGCCCAGAGCTAAGCACCATTGTTAGCGTTAGAGCCGCGGGTGCCATCCATACAAAGCTTTCATGAACACGGCGTTTCCGATTGAGGTTCACCAGGGGCGAAGCCGTGTCCGCGGCACAGGCTCAACGCATGCGAACAACGATATCCTAGGCACGCCGAGATTTAGCCCTATCGGTTTTATCTTTTTTTGCGTTTTCTGCGCCTTTTTGCGGCTATTCTCCGACTCTCGCCCAGCGCTTACGAAAACAGCAATTCGTCAGCTGGCTCGATAACCCGTTGGAATTTTCCTTCTTCCGCTAGCTCAGGGTATTCGAAAATCTTGCCCTCGTAATTGCGAAGCACCACTTTGTTTTGGTCATGGAACAAAACGTAATCCGGGTTAACCGGTACTTTCCCACCGCCCCCCGGGGCGTCGATCACGAATTGCGGGACCGCGTAACCGGTGGTGTGTCCGCGCAATGACTCGATAATATCAATCCCTTTAGCCACCGATGTCCGAAGGTGAGAAGAGCCGTGAATCAGATCGCACTGATACAGATAATACGGACGAACCCGGCACCTTAGAAGCTTCTGAACCAGCGTCCGCATGACCTGGGCATCGTCATTAACCCCTTTTAAAAGGACACTTTGGTTCCCAAGCGGAATGCCATGGTTCACTAAGCGCTCCAATGCGGTCTTAACCTCGGCCGTTAATTCCCGTGGATGATTGACGTGGACGCTCATCCAAAGCGGATGAAACTGCTCCAGCATTCGGCAAAGCTCCTCCGTAATCCTTTGCGGAAGAAAAATCGGTACGCGACTGCCGATGCGAAGAAATTCGATATGAGGAATCTCCCGGAGCCGAGATAAAATCCCTTTTAATTTGTCGTCAGAAAACAGCAAAGCGTCTCCGCCGGAGATGAGGACATCACGTACCTCGGTATGCGAGCGCAGATAAGCGTAGATTTCTTCAAAGTCGGTCTGCAGCTCTTGTTCGCCAACGCCGCTAACCACCCGGCTCCGAGTACAATAGCGGCAGTACGAGGCGCAACGGTCGATTACCAGAAAGAGAACACGATCCGGATACCGATGTACTAAGCCCGGAACCGGCATACTGGAGTCCTCGCCGCATGGATCGGCGACTTCCCAAGGGGCGCGGGTAGCCTCTTCGATTCTGGGAATCACCTGCCTCCGGATCGGGCAATCCGGATCTTCCGGGTGAATCAAATTGAAAAAGTGTGGAGTAACAGCAAAGGCCAATTTTTGCCCTGCAAGCAATACACCGGCACGCTCTTCTTTCGTCAGGCGGATTTTGGATTCGAGCCCTTCAAGCGAGGACACCCGATTTTTGAGTTGCCATTTCCAGTCATTCCAAAGTTCAGGAGCGACATCTGGCCAGTAACCCGGAGCGTTTGAAGTAAATTGTTGGTCGTTCGATTCGAGAATGGGTTCGGTCATTTCTTGACTAGTTGGTACACTTTAAAGTCCGCTGGGGACTTGTCAATTAAGCAGCCCCGCGCCGGCTGGAATGCGCCTGCATTACAATCGGCACAGGGCTACTAGCCAGCAGGGCAACATATGCATGCGCATTTGTTGCCCTGCTGGCTATTTACTTGAGATCGCAGACATGCGTGCGATCGGTTTTACTGGGTGTGCTGAGGCTAGGTCAGCTCGCGCACTGTACATAGAGTGAGAAATTTAGATTTATGAACGTCGCTCGGGTTTTCACGGTGGGTGTTTGTATCGCTGGTCTCGGGTTCCTCCTTGACACTTCCGCCGCCGGCCAGAGCACTGGAACCAACGCCCGTGACCTGGTTCACCAGCTAAACGAGGCTCTCGAGTCCGTATACGATCATGTCGCCCCTGCCGTGGTGGTGATTGATATCAGCAAAAATGCGAACCCGAGTAGTGGGAACAACCCGTTCGAAGGGTTCGATTTTTTTCATGGACCACAAGGTGACGAAGGGGGCGACCAACCCGACCAGAGCGAAGGTTCTGGTTTTATCGTGCGCGCGGACGGCTACATCTTGACCAACAACCATGTGATCGAGGGCGCCGATAAGATTCAAGTTAAGCTAAAAGACGGGCGGATCTTGGCTGCTCGGCTGATCGGGGCCGACGACAGAACAGATGTGGCGGTCATCAAGATTGACGGTACGAACCTGCCGGTGGTGGACCTAGCCGATAGTGATCAGGTCAAAGTGGGACAGCTGGTTTGCGCGATCGGCACTCCATACAAATTTGAATACACCTTCACAACCGGGGTGGTGAGCGCTAAAGGCCGCAATGAGCTATTAGCTGACAAATACGAAGACTATATTCAGACCGACGCAGCGATTAACCCTGGGAACAGCGGAGGACCGTTGTGCGATATCGACGGCAAAGTCATTGGGATGAATACGCTGATCCATGGGCTGAACCGTGGTTTAGGGTTCGCGATCTCGAGCAATCTTTTCAAGCAGGTCAGCGATCAGCTCATTTCAACCGGCAAGATCGTGAGACCGTGGCTAGGTATCATCATCGAGTCCTTGAACGGGGAGAATCGAGGCGACCTTTTTAAAGGGGTGGATAAAGGTGTCGTGATCCGCACCGTGCAAGCCGAAACGCCGGCGGCCAAGAGTGATCTGCGGCCAGCCGACGTTATCACTGAGGTTGACGGAGTCGGCGTTGGTTCCGCGCGTGACCTGCAACGAGAGATTCTCAAAAAGAAAGTGGGCGATCAGGTCAACCTTGCCATCTGGCGAAATGGCAAACGGCTCGTGGTCGGGGTGCGGACAGAAGAATTACCCGTTGAAACCAAACCCTTGGCAGCTCAGCCGAGTCCTACCCAAGCGCCGGTGGCGAACACCAGTTTCGGTCTTCAGCTGCAAGAGGTAACCCCTGACTTGAAACGAGATTTGGGACTGAAAACCGACACCGGTTTGGTGGTCGTGGCCGTCGCGCCAAATAGCCCCGCTGCAACGGCCGATATCCAACCTGGCGACGTCATTACAGAGGTTGGCAAAACCCCGGTTTCGACGCTCGATACACTTCAAAAGGCGCTTGGCGATCAGAAAAACAAATCCAGCCTGCTGCTTTTGCTGGACCGGCGCGGAATAAAGACCTATTCTATCGTCAAATCTGGTAAATAAGTCGTACCCCCAGTTCTCTCTCCTTGATGCGAAGGCCGAAGTTGCAAAACTTCGGCCTTCCAACTTTATAAGAACTGCCGTTTGATCCGGCAGTTATCCGAATATGCGAGACGGTACTTCAGAACGTACAAAACCGAAGTTGCGACGATCACGAATTAGCGAGCTGGGTCGCTCCCAAAGGCTGCGAATCATTCATCTATTGAAGAAGACGAGAGGGCTGGCGGTGACCGAGATAGCCAATCGCCTTGGTTTGAGTTATATGGGCGCCAAACAACATTGCGCCGAATTGGAAAAGCAGGGTGTAGTCGATACCTGGCGGCGCCCCAAACCGGTTGGACGCCCGGAATTGGTCTATCGGTTAACACCCAAAGCAGGTGTATTTTTCCCGGCTGATACCAACCTGAGCACGATCGAAATTCTACATGCTGCGCGTCGTCTGTTCGGCGCTACCGCTTCCGACAAGCTATTGCTGGCTCTCTTCAGAAAGAAGGCGGAAGGCTACGCCCGAAATCTACGAGGAGAGACCCGCGAGGCTCGGGCCGAAGCCTTGTCCCGCCTACGCGATGCCGAGGGCCATCTTTCCGAGGTTGTAAAAGCGCCCGACCTCATGATCCAAGAATATCATTCCCCGATCCTGAATCTGCTGGATGCATTTCCGCTGGTTAGGCGGTTGGAGAAAGAAATGTTTGAGACTCTGCTTGGAGCATCCGTCGAGCGGCATGAGGAACGGGCTTCCGGCCTCTACCTTTGTACGTTTCTGATCAGTTAAAACTCGTGAGTCGCTTCGTTCTCGTCCTCGTCGTCGTCCTCGTCCTCGAATCTGGCCACGCGGAGTGATGGAGTATTGGCCCGCCCGCATCGCTACGCGAAATCGTTGCGGGCGGGAGTATTGGAGTACTGCGCCAATTCGGAATTGCACCCCGCGTCCGCGGGGTTGGGAGTGCTTTCAGGGCGCACTTATTCACGGGTTAACCCAAGGCCGAAAGCTTTCGGCGCTTTCGGCGCTTTCACCGCTTCGCCGCGACATCCGACAGGCTCCAGGCGAAACCGAGTAAGTTCCACGGCTTCGCCCTATGTTGACACGCATGAACAGCCGCCAGACGGCAACCGAAAACGCGTCGGTTACCAATCACTTCTCAGCCTCATTCCGCGGCTGACCCGTTATTTTCCGTTCCAGTCAATGGGCCTCGGCGCTTGTAAAAATCGTACCTGGCCAGAATCGTTCGCACATAATGCGCGGTCGAAGGAAAATCGATGCTGTCTTCAAAAGCCTCCGCGCTGAGCGGCTGCTTATTTCTCTGCAGTGCGACGCGAATCCAACGGTCAACGCGGCTCTTTCCGGCGTTGTATTCGGCCAACGCAAAGGGAACTGGTTCCAATTGCGAGTTCCATCGTTGCAAAGCCTTGCCTAAATACCAGCAGCCAATCTCTAAGTTGATCTCCGGGTTGAATAACTGGTTCGGCTCGAAATTAGGCACTGAACTGGCCTTGGCCCAATCGCGAGCGGCAATTTCGGAGACCTGCATCAGGCCGCGTTCACTGTTCTTGCCGATCATATCGGCTTGAAACCGGCTTTCTCGCCAAACCACGGCTTTGACTAGACGTGGATCTAGCAAGTGTTCGTTGGCGATCTGGGTTATCAGACTATCGTATCGCTTGTAGTCGCTCCAATTCTTCAGTTCGCGAAATACGTAAAAAGGGTCTTTCGTCCTCAGCACCAAGTAGCCGACCGCCGCGACGCCCGACAAGAATATGACCAGTGCTAGTTTGATAGACCAAACAACCACCAATTTGGGCAGACGCCCGATTTGACTTCGCTCTGACCTGGACGCCATTGGTAAACAAAACGATGCCGCTCTATGCGCGGGTGGTCACGGATGACCCGACCAACAAAGAACTAGATTATCTCGTCCCGCCCCAGTGGGAAAGCAAGGTCCATGTCGGATCACGGGTGGAGGTTCCTTTACGCTCAAGAAACCGTCTGGCCACGATAGTTGAGTTGGTCGATGAGTCAGCCGCGCCGGGGATTAAGGATCTGGCCGCGCTGGTTTCCGAAGAACCAGTGCTGGATCAGCAGATGCTTCAATTGACACGCTGGATGGCGGACTACTACTGTTGTCCGTTGGACGCAGCGATCCGTTGTGCGCTACCCCAAGTAATCCGTACGGGTGGATTCAAACGAGAACGCTGGTTGTCGGTTAATCAACCCGTGGCGCGCGACATTCTGGAGCAACTCCGGGTGCGGGCACCGCGTCAGGCGGAAGTACTTGAAGTAGCCCTACAATTCACCGGCCCGATCCGATGGGCGGAGTTGCTCGAAGCGGCTGCTACCAGCGATCGCACGATCAAGCAATTGGTTAATCAAGGATGGCTGACCCTGCAGATGTTGAATGCAGAACGTGATCCGTCCCAAGGCGAAGAGTATGTCTCGACCGCACCCCTGCGCGTGAATCCAGGCCAACTCAGCATCCTGGCAATGCTGAACGAGGCGATCGATCTCGGCAAAAGTAAGCCCATTCTGCTCCACGGCATCACCGGCAGCGGCAAAACTGAGATATATCTCCAGTCGATTCAGCATTGCCTGGACTTGGGACGCGGCGCGCTCGTGCTGGTACCAGAAATCTCATTGACTCCGCAAACCGTGGAACGCTTTAAGTCCCGTTTCCCTCGGGAGCTGATTGCGGTTCTGCACAGCCATCTTTCGGCTGGTGAACGGCACGACGAATGGCATCGGCTCAGAAGAGGCGCAGCCCGGGTTGCCATTGGTGCGCGCAGTGCGGTGTTCGCTCCGGTGAAAGATCTCGCTCTTATCGTGGTGGACGAAGAACATGAGAACTCCTACAAGCAGGAAGAAACTCCGCGTTATCAGGCCCGAGACCTGGCCGTGGTCAGGGGCCAGATTCAAGGTTGTGCCGTTTTGTTGGGGTCGGCCACACCCTCCCTCGAAAGTTACCACAACGCGCGGATCGGAAAGTACGAGTTAGCTCGGTTGACCGCCCGGGTTGACGATCGTGAGTTACCTCTGATCCGGGTGGTCGACCTGCGCCAAGAGTTTGCTAAGAGCAAACATCCTTCCATCCTTTCTCGCCGCCTAGGCATGGCCATTGAAGACCGCCTGCAAAAAGGGGAGCAGTCCATTCTATTTCTCAACCGGCGCGGGTTCGCTTCATCCCTGCTTTGCTCCAAGTGCGGATATGTTTGCGAATGCGCCAACTGCAGTATCCCTCTCACTTTTCATCTCACCGAGAATCGTCTGAAATGCCATCTCTGCGGTTATCAAGCGGTGGCGCCAAAGAAATGCCCGGGATGTGCTGATCCCGGCATCCGCTACAGCGGCTACGGCACAGAAAAGGTGATCGAGTTGGTGCAGAAATTGTTTCCGACTGCGCGAGCCGCTCGCATGGACGCCGATTCAATGTCGCGGAAAGATGCCTATCGAAAAACGTTAAGTGAATTCCGTAGCGGCAAAATTGATATCCTCATCGGCACACAGATGATCGCGAAAGGGTTGGATTTTCCCAATGTCACCCTGGTCGGGATCATCAACGCCGATATTGGGCTCCATATCCCGGATTTCCGAGCCGGCGAGCGCACCTTTCAATTATTGACCCAAGTAGCCGGGCGAGCCGGACGTGGCGAAACCCCAGGAGAAGTCTTTGTGCAGACCGCGACTCCGTTCAGTCCTTCGATCCAATTCGCCCGGCACCATGATTTCGACGGTTTTTGGGACCAAGAGAGAGAATTTCGCGAACGGTGTGAGTATCCGCCATTTAATCATCTCGTCTTGATCCACATAAAATCGGAACACCAGCGGCGGGCGGAGTTCACGGCCGAGACGGTCCATCGCCGCTTGAGCGAGAAAATCGATTCATCAGTGATGCTTCACCCAGTCGTGCCTGCGCAGATCGAGCGGGTAAAAGGATTCTATCGGTTCCAGATCATGGCGCGCACCCGTGCTATCCTCCGGCTTTCTCGCACGGCCCGAGAAGTGATTGATAGCCTTTCGTTTCCCGAGGATGTGCAGGTGAGTGTGGACGTTGATCCGTATCAGCTCCTCTGACAGAATAGCAAATAGCAAATAGCAAATTCCGGCTGCAACGCGGCTCGGGAGGCTTCATCCGAAATTTGCTATTTGCTATCTGCTATTTGCTATTCAGTTTCCGGCGTTTGGGCTCCCGGATCCAACGACCTCAAATACTCATACGAATAGATCCCGGACCCATGACCATCGGCCCATTGTGGTTGGAGGCCATAGCTGCCGACTGGAGCACACGATTTCAGAACATAACTGTTCGGTGACAAAGTCGGTGAACCTCCATATCGGCGCCCTAACAGATCCGTCTCCCCGGCACAGACTGCGCAGGGACATTGTCGACGCAACGCTTCCAGACGAATATAAGTTTCACTTCCATCCTTCCAGCGGATGGCCAGCTCTTCGCCGATAATGGCGAACGATTCCAAAACCAACGGATCCTTCATAACAGTTCACCGTTTGGCGTTCACCGTTTGGCGTTCGGCGTTCGCAGTCCGGCCGTAAGCCTCGTACCACAGCCTCGCTATCAAGGCAACGCTCCAGGCTCCAACCGCGCCGCACCGAACGCCAAACGGTGAACGCCAAACGTCAAACGGTGAACGGTCTCGTTGACGACAGGAAAGTTCCGGCTTACGTCAGTTAAATGAGCACCAGTTATTTCGCCGGTTGCACAGTTCTGATCACTGGCGCATCGGCCGGGATTGGCCGCGAGTTCGCTCGTCAGTTGGCTCCGGTGGTAGGGTCTATGATCCTGGTTGCTCGCCGGGCGGAACGCTTGGAAGCACTGCAGCTGGAGTTGAAGGTGATCAACCCGGGGTTAGAAGTTTTCTATCGTGCTCTGGATTTACGCATTCACAATGATTTAGCCAAGTTCTGCGATTGGCTGGAGGAGAGCGGACTATCTGTCGACCTCCTCATAAACAACGCCGGCTTGGGCGACCGGGGTCGTTTTATCGATAGCGATTGGGACAGAGTGAAAGGAATGCTCCGGGTTAACATCGAAGCCCTGACTTACCTCACTTATCGAATCCTGCCCTCGATGCGGAAGTCAGGGTGCGGCGCCATCTTAAACGTTAGTTCGGTCGCCGGCTTTCTGCCGGTACCTAATTTGGCCGTCTATGCCGCCACCAAGGCTTACGTCACCGGTTTTAGCGAGGCTCTAAGAGCCGAATTGAGGTCAGCGAATATTTCCGTCACGGTTGTTTGTCCCGGACCGGTTCCGACCGAATTCGATGCGGTAGCGGCACGCTTGGCGACCGAACAACGGTTACCGCCCGACTTGGTTACCGTTCCAGCGCAGCAAGTGGTGCAAGAAGCATTGGCTAGTGTCGCGCGTGATCGCCCTCGGGTCATTCCGGGGTTGACACTTAGGCTGATTGTCACTTTGGTGATCTTCGTCCCGATGTTTCTCAAACGTTTCGTTTACGATCTTCAGCTCCGACGCGAGAGCGCTCCTAAAGCAAATTTGCGCCCCGATCTTGGCGCCAAAATCCCCTCTCGTATTTAACCCCGGTTACCTGCGGATTTAGTGACTGCTTACTATTATATCTTTTTTGGGATTGTCTGTATCTTGGGCGGGGCACTTGGATACGCCCGCGCCCGCAGCAAAGCGTCGATTATCGCGGGAGGAGTTTCCGGAGCCCTCTTAATTCTCGCTGGAATTCTGTCTCGCGGCCTAATCCCTTACGTGATCGCGATCGCCGTCAGCGTTTTACTATTGGCTCACTTCGGCCGTTCATTCGTGGCCAGCAGAAAACCGATGCCCGCCATTCCCATGATTTTGCTGAGCCTGGTGTGCATCGCTTTGACCGTGCGACATCTAATCCACTAATAGAAGGTCCATGCGGTTTCGCAGTCACCTTCCTGGCAGCTTCGATTCGTCCTCGAAAGGCGGGAGTGTTGGAGTATTGGAGTGGTGGCCCGCCCGCATCCGCCGCGGCGGAAGCGTTGCGGGCGGGAGTATTGGAAAATTGCCATTGCTCCTAGCCTGCATCTTTCTGGCTGGTTGCCCTGGCCCGAAGTTCAATCCACCGCCTTCGGTCTCCCCAACGCCAACCCCAAGCCCGACCGCCACCCCAGTTCCGACACCGACACCGACGCCGACACCGTTGCCGGAAGCGATCATTCCTTACTCACATAAGGAGGTTGCTCGTTTGTTTAACGGAGTTGAAGTCCACTCCCAGGTGGAGTCTGGGATTGGGGATATTGCCGCGGTTGAGCGCAAGGCGCTCGATTCCTACGTGCTGGATTTACAAGTTCAAGTTCGGGTTCCCAAGGCGGCTCAGACCATCCAAGAGCTCAGCGAACCAGATCCTTCGCTACCTACAGTTTTACCCGGTCTGGCCGCGATGCTGCCTACCAGCAAGATCTCCGACTTCTATTACGGGCTTTACCAGTTGAAAGTAGAATCGGTGGGCCGAGAGCTTGGCCGTCTCGAACAGCTGCTCTCCAAGCATAATTTCTTCGACTGCAACACCATCTTAGAACTGACTAACGCCCAATTCGCGCGCAAGGTGTTGTTGATCCAAAGTGATATGGACGTTAATGCCGATGGATCGGACTCAGATCGGACCTTAGATGTTGACGGCTCTTCGGCTAATTTCCAACCCTATACTAGCTATCGCTGGCCAAAACGAACCGATCAACCCAGCGAGTTCCTCACCGATTGCCAGAACAAGCTCAAACAAGCCGAAACCGAGCTTTCCCTAAAAGCAACGTCGCCCGATCGAAAGAAGGCTTTGCGAGAACAGGTTGAGACCTATCAGAGAGAGATAGGTGATCTGAAGCACTACAGCTATCTGGTCTCGAAAGCGGATCCTTTCGTGGTGCTGCCCGGTTTTATTCTACGGCAAGCCAACCACGCCTTCTTACCGAAACTAGGCGACTACGTCGTGGTAATTTACGGAGGCAAACTCTATCCGGCGCTACTGGGGGACGTAGGACCGTCTTACAAGATCGGTGAGGGATCGCTCAGATTGGCGACTCAGCTCGACCCTCATGCCAATGCTTATAACCGGCCAGCATCGAACCTGAATGTCACTTATTTGGTTTTCCCGGCCACGGCTGACCCGGTTCCAGGTCCGCCGGATCTGAAAAAGATACGGGATCGTTGCGAAACGTTGTTGACTGAAATTGGCGGTACCTCCGGTCAACTCTGGGAATGGATCGACATTTTTGCGACTCCTACGCCAACGCCTTCGCCGACTCCAACTCCGACGGCTACCCCAAGCGCCACGCCAACTGCTACCGCGTCCAGCTCTGCGTCGGCAACTGTCACCGGCAGTCCAACCCCATCGGCGACAATTACGCCTTCGCCGTCTCCAACTTCAACCCCCGGACCTACCGCGACACCGGTATCCCCCAGCCCGAGCCCTTCTTCCAAACCAACCAAAGCCTCTTCGCGCGAGACGCCGCATCGACATCACGAGCAAACTCGGGGCGATTAGGGATCGGGGATTATGGTAATTCTTTATGTTACATATGTAGTATGTTACATACGCTATATGCAGAGTTGTCGTTTTGCATTTGCTGTTCATGTACTGGCCGTTCTAGCCACTGAGAGCAAATGTGCCTCGTCTGCAAGTCTGGCAGCGACGGTTAACACGAACCCAGTTGTGATTCGTCGTTTACTGATCGATCTTCAAAATGCAGGATTGATCAGGACGTCGCGAGGCCCGCAAGGAGGCGCTATTCTGGCTAAACCCCCCAAGAATATTTCGCTTTGGCACGTCCACTCAGCAGTGGAATCGCGCGAACTATTTGGCCAGCATCCAAATCCGCCGTCACCGCACTGTCCGGTTGGCCAAGGAATTGAGAAAGTGCTGGGTTATGTCGAGAAACGGGCTAACCGTTCGTTCTCTCGCGAACTACAGATGATGTCATTGGCGGACGTCGTGCGTCGCCTGAGCCGAAATCGTTCATAAATGCGCATGCATTTGTGAAACGATTTCGGCTATAGCCTGCGTTGCCAGCCAAGGCATGCGCCTTGGCTGGCAACGCAGGCTCTTGATTTGTAATCGTATCGATTACATAATAGCTTTCATAGGAAAGGGTATAGAATGCTTGTAGAACCTTTTTATTCGCAAACCTTCGCGCCAGGAGAGAACCACGCCAACCAACCTGGTGCTCAGCGGGTCGACAGTTCCTCGGACGATTTTTTGCTCGATTCGTACTCGCGGACAATCAGCTCCGTAGTAGCTCAAGTCGCTCCGGCGGTGGTCAATATTCATGTAGAAACGGGACGCCGCGGCGAAGGCAACGGGAGTGGATTTTTTATTGCGCCGGACGGTTTTATTTTGACCAACAGTCATGTCGTTCACGAAGCTCGTAAGATCGAAGTTACCCAGGCGGACACCCGTACGTTTGCGGCCAAGGTCATCGGGGAAGACCCGGACACCGACCTCGCCGTCCTCCGGATTGACGCAAGTCAGCTACCGTGTCTTGAATTCGCCGACTCCAAGAAACTGCGGGTCGGCCAGATCGCGGTTGCCATCGGCAGCCCATACGGTTTTCACCAAAGTGTCACTGCCGGTGTAGTGAGTGCGCTGGGTCGTTCCATGCGCGCTCAGTCGGGACGGCTCATGGATGATATTCTACAGACGGACGCGGCGCTTAACCCTGGCAATTCCGGGGGGCCATTGGTCAACTCGCGCGGCCAGGTAGTCGGTGTTAATACGGCCGTGATTCTACCGGCTCAAGGACTCTGCTTTGCTATTGCCGCCAATACAGCTCAACTCGTTGCCGGCTGGCTGATCAAAGACGGTAAGATTCGCCGCAGCTACCTGGGACTTGCCGGTCAGAACGTGCCGGTACACCCGAGAATCACTCGATTCCACCGGCTCGAACAAGAATCTGGTGTCTTGATTGCCGGCATCGAACAAGGAGGACCCGTCGATTTATCGGGTCTGAAAGAGGGTGACATCATTCTCTCTTTCAAAGGCAATCCAGTAAGCTCCATCGATGACCTTCACCGGCTTTTGGTCGGTAGCGAGATCGGTCAGCGATCAGTGTTGTCCGTGATCCGGGGCACTGAAATGCTTGATTTTCTCGTTACACCCAGGGAATTGCCGGCTAGGGGCTAGGGAAAGGAGTTTGAGGAGTTGCAGGAGTTCAGGAGCCCGCCAGCGACTGGGCTGGGCTAATGTTAGCTTTTCATGTTCAGATCAGCCTTTTCCCCTTGCAATTTTGTGCCCCGCCCCACGCTGAACTCCTGAACTCCTGAACTCCTGAACTCCTGAACTCCTGAACTCCTGAACTCCTGAACTCCTGAACTCCTGAACTCCTGAACTCCTAAAAAACCTTTGATCCGAACCGATCATCATCGAAGAGTTGGGCCTATGAAGATCTCTATCGGCTCTGACCACGCCGGGTTTCGCTATAAAGAGAAGATTAAAGCAATGCTCACGGAGATGGGCCATGAGGTTTTGGACTTTGGAACAGATTCCGAGGAGCCATGTGATTACCCACTTTTTATCAGGCCGGCAGCAGAAGCCGTTGCTCGCGGTCAAGCGGAACGCGGCATCGTGCTGGGAGGATCGGGAAATGGGGAAGCGATTACGGCTAACCGCATTCCCGGCATCCGCTGTGGGCTCTGCTGGACCGAGCAGGTGGCAAAATGGCATCGATTACATAATGACGGCAACGTCCTATCGCTGGGGCAGCGCACAATTTCTGAGGAAGAAGCGTTAAATATCGTCAAGGTTTGGCTGGATACACCGTTTGAAGGGGGGCGACACGTGCGCCGCATTTATCTGATCGATCATCCTGAAGCAGCGGTGGCTTCTTGAGGATGAGTTTTGAACAGCAGATCCGAGCCGCGGAGGGTTACGCGGAACTCGGGATGTATTCCGAAGCCTTAACGGAACTGGATCAGATCCCGCCGGAAGATCAGGAACGCTTGGAGAGTCTCCGGATGCGGGTGCAAATCGTTTTGCAAACCAGGGACTGGAACTCCGGCTTAAAACTTAGTCGAAGGACCGCCGAAATCTTTCCTAACGAGAGCTACGGATTCATTCATGCGGCCTTCTGTTTACATGAACTCGGCGAGACCCAGAGAGCAAAGGAAACTCTTTTAAATGGCCCTCCCTCATTGTTGGAGGAACCCATTTACTATTACAACCTCGGTTGTTACGAGACTGTCCTCGGCAACCTCGATCAAGCAAAGGCGTACCTCAGAGCCAGCTTCAGGCTAAATAAGGGCTTCCGCGAAATCGCCCGCCAGGATCCTGAT